>Ga0315288_10000044_pt1 | contig 130736 bp, 135 predicted proteins | sample YL17G11_20_MG_FD_203454 | JGI IMG/M metagenome (GOLD analysis project Ga0315288, IMG submission 203454) | Sediment microbial communities from Yellowstone Lake, YNP, Wyoming, USA - YL17G11_20 | ecosystem: Environmental > Aquatic > Freshwater > Lake > Sediment | place: USA: Wyoming | collected... | reverse complement strand
ATTTGATAAAATGGCTGGAGCCCGATGTTTTGAATCTGAATTTGTTCTGGCCTAGGCCTGGAACTTCTGCTGCAAAAATGAGGCAATTAAAGCCCGGAACGGGCAGGGAAAGGACAAGGAAAATCGCAGCAGTTTTTGAAAAAATTTTACTGAAGAAAAACGAAGCTTGGATCGGCTGGACTGGAGACATTTTGATTGATGAAATCGGAAAGAAAGGCGGTTTTGTTGGAAGGAATTTCGCCTACAAACCGATTGTTATAAAGGAGAAAGTAAATTTAGGGTACATAGAAAACGCAAAAATAATTAGTGCAACCATAGATTACCTTTTAGGACAGTTGTACGCCAAATAGGTAGCCTATTACATAGCCTGCAACGGCTGCCAGCAAAGCAACTGTCAGCATTTCCAGGCCGGATTTCACCCAGTTCCTTTTTGTAATTTTGGTCTTGTAAGCTCCGATAGTAAAAAGTGTGAGACCTGTTGCCGCCAAAGATACCGCACTAGCGAATTTTGTGTTCTCGAAAAAGAAAGGCATTATGGGTAATATGGCGCCCAGGAGATATGCAATAAATATCGTTACCGCCCCACGGACGGGATTTTCAAATTTCTCAGGTACTATTCCGAGCTCTTCCTCTGCAAGAACCTTCAAAGCGAGTTTTTTGTGCGTATTGAGATGCCTCACAAAATGTCTAAGCTCTTTATCTGTAAATCTGGCCTGCCTGTAAATTCTTCCCAATATTTGGCATTCGTTTTTCGTGGTGCAGAGTTTTTGCTCTTCAGTCGCAAGCTGCGCATCCAAAGCTTCTCTTTGCGATTTTGTTGAAAGATAATCGCCGGCTGTCATAGAGACTGCACCAGCAAACAGCGATGCAAATCCTGCTATAAGTACGTCAACGTTAGGGGCGCCAGATGCTGCGACTCCTAAAACAAGGCCGAGATTGGATATTAATCCGTCCTCCATTCCAAAAACTATATCTCTTATTGCGTCCTTTAAGTCAAAAGAAAGTTCTTTTATTCTCTTTTTAATGGCCATCTAATTTCTTATTTTGAATGTGATTTATAAGTTTTTACCGCCACTCTTGGATAAGAGAAATGTTTATTACTGCTAAAATTAAGTAAATAATATGCGGAAACCAAATTTAATAGTGCTTGGAGCTTCAGGCGGCGTAGCAAATTCTTTCCTGCATTATTTGGTTCATTATAGACCACTTTTTAACAAATTAATCCTTCTTGATAAAAGAAAAAATGTATTATCCGATCCGTATATATGCCACAAAGATTTGAATTATTCGTTCATTCATAAAGAATTAAAATTTCCACGAGATGAAGAGTATTATCAAAAATTACTTAAAAAAAATAAGATAAATGTAGTTTTAGACGTCACGGATGCAGATTCTATTCCCTTAATCGAAGCGACGAACCGGGCAGGCATAAATTACATTAATACTGCTATGAATGATGATAAAAAAAATATTGTTGAACTCATTTATGATGTCTACCCAAGAAGAAATAAAATTAACAAAGCACGCCACATTCTCTGCGCAGGGATGAATCCTGGCGTCGTCAATATGTGGGTAAGATATGGCATTGAAAAATTCGGTGTTCCTAAAGAAATTATTCATTTTGAATATGACACCGCAAAAATAGCAAAAAAATGGAAACCCATGATGACTTGGTCAATAAAAGAATTTTTAGTAGAAAATGTACGTGACCCCTCTGGTGTAGCGCTTGGCAGAGGCGAAGTAAAACAACTTTTTCCAAATGCCTTAAAGTACAGGGTAAATATGAAGTCAATTCTTCAGCCAATTCTTAAATTAGACAAATATCCTAGAGGATTCGTGGTTCTTCACGAAGAAAATTTAACAATTGCCCAAAAATATAATGTTCCTTCCAAATTTATTTATGCAATAAACCTGCAAACAATGGAAAATTTGATAAAAATTTATCAAAAAAGGAAAAAAGTTACAGCGAAAGATCTTATCAAAGGCGACAATACGAACGTAATATTGGATGGTTCGGATAATATAGGCGTCATACTCAGATACAAAGATAAAGATGTCTATTATTTCAATACAATTCCAAACAACACCGTTATGGGAACCAGCGCCACTTATCTACAAACAGTCATTGGTGTTTTTGCAGCATTATTTGTGCTGCTATACGACAACTTAAGCAAAGGAGTATACTTTCCCGAGGATTTATTCAACACTCATTTCAAGTCGTACGTATTTGAGAATATGAGGGTTCAAGAGTTTGTTTTCAAAAAACAAAAAACCGGCTTGAAAATCTTAAGCTACAATCCCGAAATTAGAGTTAAAAATAAAAACACTGAGCACACCTGTCTATAATTATTTCTTTGTTTTTGCAGGCCAGAAAACCCAGCCCGAAATAAGTGCGGCAGCACCAGCTGTTACTGCTACAAACAAGAATGGTGCTAGAGGATTTGCTAAATATGTTGCTATTAGTCCACTAGCAAGCGGGCCAATAATCAATCCTACGTCCTTGGATGTATCAAATACACCAGACATTTCTCCATAAAGATTTGTTGGAACTATTTCTGTGAGTAAAGATTCTGTACCTGGCAATATCCAGGAAACTGATGCCGCAGCTATTAGAGCTGCGAAAATGAAAACTGCAGGACTTGTTGCAAGGAACATAAAGTAGGTTGAGCTGAAAAGCAGGAAGAAACCTGCAGTGATTATGTATCTCTTGCCTATTTTATCCATGAAATAACCTGAGAAATAATAAAGAGCGCCTTCAATAGCCATCATTGCACCTAAAATTATACCTGCGCCAACATCAGTAAAACCAAAGCGGATTATTCCTGCCAATGGCACAAAAGCCCATTCCACTGCCATCCAAATATAAACAAGAAATGTCAAAGCGTACAAAGGAGCGGCATGCTTGTGAACGCTAATAAATTCTTTAAACAGTATAGCAAACAGCGAAATATTGGCTTTATGTCTATGACCTTTAGCCTTTTCTTTAGTTTTTTTATGTTTATGTTTTCTAAAAATAATTAAGCCAACTATAACTGCAACAAACATGAAAATTGAAACTAGCAAAAAGTTGAATCTGGCCAAAAAGATAGCTGCGACAAGGCCTGCAATCATTGGGCCAAAAATTTTACCTAATTGGGTTATATCCAAGTATAATGCTTCTGCCTGGCTTAGCATATTTCTAGGGCTATAATCACGAACCAAAACTGCTGAGGGTATCCAAAAACCAACCGAAAAAGCCCCAAAAATTAGTGAAAGAACCGCTAACAGTACTATATTTTGTATAAAATAGTATACGATGCCTAAAACTGCTATGGCAGATATAGCAAATAATAGCACTTTAATGCGGCCATATTTATCAACAGCAAGACCTGTTGGAATCTCTGCCAGAAAAGAAGCGACATAGACTAATGAAAATACTAAACCAACTATTGCAAAGCTCTCTGCCTGGCTTTCAGTAAAAATGGGCAGGGTAAAATCGTAAATTCCCAATGCAATTATCGCAATAAAAGAAATAACTGATGCCTTGAGTATGTAAGAGAGCGACATTAACCTACTGAAAAAACCGTATTTCATTTCAAAATGAAGATTGCCGTGGCTCTATTAAAAGATACGCCACGACGAAGTAATAAGGAATTAGAGGCTTAGCGCTTCTTCAGGTGTTCGAGCTTTTACTTCTTTTTCTTCTTGCCGGCTTTTAAGTGCAGTAAGCTATTTTTTGCTACGGTTGGCTTCCAGACTTGTGATGGCAACCAACTTGGTCTATCCGATGGTGCGGCAACTCTCTTTCTGCCACCTTTGAACATGTGGACTCTGTCAGTTCCTCTTTCTCTCAGTTTAATGTCTGTAAACCCGCGTGTTGCGGCCTTCAATGCGGCTCTTCGTGGCTGGCTTCCCGTAAACACGTGTTCAGTGTCTTTGCCACCTTGCATCAAAACAAAATATTTTTGTTCTCTTTTTGCCATGAAACACCTCCAATTAGTGTTAATTCTTTGCTTTTAGTACTAGTATATAAATGCTTCGCTGTAAGCTGATTTTAGTGAATTAAATATCATATCCAAGAATACCTAATTTTTCAATTGCGAAATTAAATGTTTGATTGGCAGATTTTTCTTTTGTATCGGCGTCAGCTATTATGTTACTGTTATTTTGAATAATTCCCTGCAGGTAACCATCATTCGCAGTTATCCACAATTCATTCGCATCAGAAATATCCTGATGGATTTCTCTGAAAGTTTCCTGCGGCGTGAGTGAGTTCAGATTGGACCGCACTTGTAATCTCTCTGCCTGCAAACTTGTCAATTCGCTAACCGCTTCATCAGATGTTAATTTGTCGCTTTGCCAGTTTTGCAGAGTTTGCCTTTCATTGAAGTCTATTGTGCGCATCTCATTAATTACCGTGCTTAGTTTTCCAACATAGGTGCTTTCGGAAGTCTGGAAAGGGCCCGTTAATGATGTGTACGAGAATAGCAGCGTGAGAGCAATTGCTATTATTATGGCTGCAGCAATAATGGGGAGGATCCTGTGCCTGATGACGTGTGAGCGCTCAACCATAGCCTTTTATAACTGGTTTTTATTTAAATTTCTATGGGACGCAGAGAAAACAACATGAGAAGGAAAAGACACCTAAGGCGCATCAAAAGAATCAAGTAATTATTTGTTCTCTATTCTTGGTGCAAGTATGAACGACATTTGCATCTTATTCAGAGATTTGAAATCAAGCTTCAGCGGGTAATCTTTTGCAAACTGTATCGTTGCCGTGTCAGCAAGTGATGCCGCTCTTGCCATTTTTCTCAGGTATTCCGCAGAATAGATTGCTCTGACTTGTTGAGCTGCCGCTAATTGTAATAAAGCATCATTTCCTTTCACCAATTCAATTTCAACTTTTGAGCCGGCATCTCCTGCTGAAATCGTGAACAGGTTTTTGTCAGCTTCGAAGGCAACCGCATCGCCCGCAACTGAAGCATCATCAATATAATCTCTAAACTCGTTAGCATCAACTTCAACTGTTGCCATGAACTCGAGAGCAGGAACTTTGCGCTCTTTGCTTTCTCTTTCCAGTAATGGGATGTAGAACTTCTTCGTAGAGCGTCCGCTAATTGTAAGTTTCAGCTTGTTTTTGTCAAGCGTCAAAGCTAGTGTATCAGTGGGTTTTGCGCGCTTCAAAGCCTGTTTTAGATTCTCTAAATTAACTGTCATTTCAACAGGAGTTTCAACTTTGTATTCAGTGAATGTGGAAGGCAATAGATTCAGAACCACCATCGAAATATTTGCAGGGTCCATTGCTATTAGCTTTATACCTTCTTTCTGCACTGAAAAATTGGCTTCTGTTATAAAATCGGATAGTATTGATACGCAGCCGATTAGAATTCTTGGCTCGCTCAATTTTAAACTAAACATGAGTATCCCTAAGCAAGGAGTAAAAAACAATAACTATATATTTCTTGCGCTCAGCGCAGGTGAGAATATTTGTTCTTTTTGCAATATGCTATGTCTATCACTGTAATAACAAGCAGAATTGCGAATACCCATATTACTACGGGGAACCTAATTGCTAAAATGGCTAACAACAGCAAAAGTAAACCGTAGATAACCCAACGGTAAAAGTCAACTTCCTGATCCTTCATTCCTTTTTTCATTTTAGTAGACTGTTTTCCTGTGCAAATATAAAATTACCCATAGTGCGAAAAAGGCTATTGGAATTGCAAACAATATTTGCATTCCGCCTTTGCCGGCAATCCAACCGAATATAAGGCCCATGACTAGCAAGCCAAATTCCTCTATTCCAATAATTTCTTTAATGTTAAACTCTTTTTTTGCAGCCATTTTACGGAGTTACTGCCACAGGACATGAACAAATGCTGCTGATAAATCCCCAGCCTTGCGATGCGCCATACCAGATTAAAGCTATTCCTATTATCACGCCCACTAGCATGATAACACCATCCACTGGGCTAGCTGTGTGCATCGAGCCCTTTTTACCTAAAAACGACATTCTATTGACCTCCCTAAGCTTTAAATCAAAATCTGCCCGAGTATATATAAATCTTTAGCTCTTACTCCACAGTTGCTTTCGAGTTAATTTTTGCGAGAACATGTTTAGCTGTTTAAAATCGAGTTTTTGCACAATTTTGTACATCGGATCATTAGATCCTTCGGTCTCAACAAATATCTGTTTTCCACCCAATCTGTTTATGGCTTGCTGCATTAGGCTATTTGCAATGCCTTGCCCGCGAAATTCAGGTTTCACGACCATGCTGGCGAGATAAGCACCTTTTGTAAATAAAAGTCGGAGATGCCACGGAGCAATAAGTCCTAATCTTCCTGGAATGAGAAGCGATGGCGAGAGTTCGAAAGCATCCCGGAAGAACGTCATGTTTGGCCTGGCAGCGATATACCCTATTATTTTGTTTGTGCAAGCCACTATGAGTATGCCGCGTTTGACATAAAGTTCAAACAGCCTTGCAAGCAGTTTTGAATCTTTCAATGAGAAACCAGATTTACAAAGCTCAACTATTTCGGGTATGTCCTTTAGTTCAGCATCAAGATACTGCATGCTCATAAGACTTATTAAATCTCGTATAAATGTTTGTATATGCTTGAAGATATCCTGATTGCGTTGATTGTAGCGGCATCCTTTGCAATTGGCCAGGCACTCTATTTCGGAGCAAAAGAAGAAATCGAGTGGGTAAAAAAAAGATATCAATTCAAAAGTCCTTCAAAAAAATTCGTGCCTTTCTTGGCTGGAATACTTGGCGCGATTCAAGCCTTTGCTTCAGGAACGCAGAACTTTGAAATCATCAGCCTGATTTCAATGATTGCCGGAATAGCATTTGGCAGTTTCGCAATCTCTGACAGCAATAAGACTATGGCCATAAAATACACTGCAGAAACAATACTCGTTTTCTTGATTTTATTTGCAGTAGTTTATCTAGCCAAAAACTTTGTTGTATAGTTCCCTATTTATTTTGCTGAAGTCTTGCACAATCTCTGCCTGTATTTCAAGCTCATTTCCAGAACCCCAGACTTTACCTAAAACACGGACCGTCTGTCCCTCTTTTACTAATTCGAATTGCTGCGGGTCGTTTGCAAGTACTAAGATTGATGATTTTCCATCATCAAGCGCAAAAGAGCTTAGCTCAGGATTTTTGCTGACAACAGTGCCAAGTAAAGCTACGCGGCCAATGTTTTCCTGCAACTTTGAAATGGGAAGCTGGATTGCTGGCGCGCGCCTGATTATTTTCTTCTCTTCTCCAGGAGCTTCTACCATCTTAAACTGTTCGCCTCCAAGTATTTCTGCACCTTGTGCAACGGAAAAACTCTGTATCCGGCTGGTCTTCAGAGCCTGCCAGACCTGAACCGGTCTGAGTAACCCACCAATATGCCTTTTTGTTTCCGCATTTTGGACATTCAGCGTCCACTGTTGGCATGGTTTCGGTTATCTCCTGTGGCCTTCGCTTTAATCCTGCTTTTTTCTTCTCGACTTTTTCTTTAAGGACTGCACCTGCACTGACCTTTGCTCGGGTTCCGCATCTTGGGCAGACTGCTGTCTTGCCAGTTTTGCCTGGCAACATTAATGTTCCATCTTTAGGACAAAATTCCATCAGTACTTCCTCCAACTATAATTGCATTTCTTGCACTTGAAAAATTGTGTTTCTGGTTCATCGCCGCCTCTGGTTTGTTGTGTCCAGTAAAAGGCTTCGTCATGTCCGCATTTTGGACATGTTCTCTTCATAGTCGGCAGCGTTTCTGTGACCTCTTCTTTAACAGCTCGAGGTTTCTCTTTTTTGATGTCCTCTTTGAACATCTTACTTTCTCCGGCTGCCTCTTTGTGTCCGCAGGATTTACAAACTAACTCGTTTCCTGCATGTACAAGTATGCTACCGCATTTACAAAACTTCATTCCAACCTCACAACGTTGACGTGCCGTATCGGCTGTGCCAATACAACTGAACCTCTTATCCGAGAGATATAATGTTTTTATACTTTTCTAGGCGCGGCCCATCAATTCAAGCAGGCCGACCTTGACCCAACCTATCAAAGGTGCCCAGGCCACGGCTCTGCCAGCTACCTGGCTTTCGCTCACAGATTCCTCAAATGACAGCTGAGCTTGATTTGCGTCACCTTTTGTCTGAAGTGTACCATCTGGGTTTATTGCGACAACCCTATGTATTATCGGTTCGCTCCGTTCTGATACTCTATAAACCAAAATATCTCCAACTTTGATGTCTGAGTTAATTCCTCTGACAACAAAAACATCTCCTTTTGCAAAACCATTTGACCTGTAGAATGTTTCGAATTGTACCTTCGTTATGTTGTGTTGTTCATACCACGCGCCATTTTGTGTCCACCAAGCATCAAAACCCTGTCCATGATGATCCATTGAGCCACTGACCACGGCCACAACGGGGTACGGAGTCCCCAACGCCATGCTGAGACCAGGGAATAATAGGTATTTTCCAATCAAAATTATCAAAATAGCATCAACAATGAAAGATGCCATCGACTCTTCATGCGCGAGGAAGTGCCAAATTTTTCCTAATCTGGTCTTGTGCGCATCATAACCATGATGCTGTTTCTTTTTGAACAAATGTCGCCAGTGGAATTTCATTTTACAACCTTAATGCGCTAACCAGTTCTTTAACTCTATTTTTAATTGTTACCTCAGTTAGCCCAAATTTGTCTGCGAGCGCTCTTATGCTTGTTTGTTCGCCGGAGTATTTAGAAGCCAGATAAATTGCGGCCGCTTTCCAAGTTAGCTGATTTTTTTCTGTGGGCAAGCCTTTTGCTTTAGCGTTTTCCAAAATATCTTCTTCTTTCATGCTCGGCCTTTTGATTTAAATATGAAAACAAAAGAAAATTTTGGGCTTTAAATTACTTGCTTGCGTAAGCTTCCGCAATCATCGTGTAAGTGGTCATACTCGTTATGAAAGTCGCTAGGCTTGCACCTACGATAGGAATCCACACGAAGATAGCCGCTAGTACTAGCGAGTAAACGCCGCCGATAAGCCAAGCCACCAAATACTCTCCTTTGAAAGCTCTCTTTTTGATTTCAGCAAAATCAAAGGCCGCACTAAATTTGTTCTTTACGATGTAATTTAGTGTTGCAGCAGGGATTACGTAGCTTGCAAGTAATGCCAGAATAATAAACGCCAGCATCCCAATTCCCACAGCAGGTAGATTAGCCAATAGGCTCATCGGTGTTGTTGCACCACCCATCAGGGCAGCGAGCAATACATTGCCTAGCGCAAGTAAAAATACTACAAATGCTGGTATGAAATAAATCATACTTATAACTGCGAACAGAAGGCCTTTAACAAAGAGGTCTCCCCAGTGATTCCACTCAGTCAGTTTGTAGCTCTTCTTCATTACAGATTTTGTGTTTTCAAGCACGTAGCCAAGTGCTATCAAATTAACTATTGGTATAATTGAAAGAACAATTCCAATGATCAGCTTTTTTGCATCCTTGAAAGGTCTTTTAATTGCTTCTACAAAGTTTACCATTTTGCTTCAAACAAAAATAGGAAAAGAACTATAAAAGCCTTTCAGCTTCGCAAACCTGGAGTGCTGTCCTATCGGCTGCGCCAATAGAACTTATTTGAGCTTTTTTAGACTAGCGCCGAACTTGTCCAAGTCGTCTGAAATTGTTTCCAGAGCTGCGTTCCAGACGTCTTTTGCTTTCTTGCCTTTGGTTTTCAATACAAATTCAGGCATACCTATTTCAGGATGTTCAATTTTAAAGCCGGCCATTTCAACGCCAGATTGTTTCCAGACAGCCTCTTTTATCAGATTAAGGAAACCTTGATCTCTGGTGTCAAACCTAAGCCTAAGCTCGTCTTTTTCATCCTTGAGAATCTCGAGTTGCATATCTAAAACCTTGTTTCCCTATTTAAAAACCTAACTCATAAGGATTTACAATTGGCCTATTGTAAAGCTCTTGGTCATCAATCATTCTCGGGCAGGCCGTGTTTATCCAAGCCTCAATTTTAGGGAAATTCTGCAATTCATTCGGGTTTACAGTATCTGCAATGAATATGTATGCTTTTTTACCCTGACTTTCAATCTTGCTTTTCAATTCCTGGCCTTTTTCGAGATACATTTGACCTGGCTTTGTTGTAATCAGAATTCCATAAACTCTTGCTTCTTTGGCTTTCAAAATCCTGGCTTGCTGCTGCAATTGCCATTTTTTGATTTGTTTTTCAGATACGCTTTCTGTATCTCCTGTGAAAGGATTCAGTATGAAAATTGGCTTGTCTATCTGATAACCTGCGCCCAAAGGATGGAACCAGCCCGTGCCCACATATAAGATACATTCGACTTTTTTATCCAAATCAACTGCTGCTGAAACGTCGCAGCCAAGAACCTGGCCATCTTTGACGGCATGCAATCTGGGCTTTGCGATAAAGACTTGCTTGCCCACTCTTTCCAGCGTTTTGATAAGTGCTGGCAACTGGTCTAAAAATTGTACTGTCGAGACCAAGCCAACTTTTTGGAAATTTTTTAATGCAACTATAACTCTGTCAGATTGAATTTCCACATTGCTTTTGGCTTCAACAAACATTATCTTCATGGAAAAAACGCAGATATTAATATTCTTAAAACTTCCCTATACTTTAACTGCCGTATTTACCGCGCCTGGAGGCCAGCCAGCAGTCTCTAATGTGGTTCTTACCTGCTCTGCAGTATGACCTTTGTTTAAAGCACCTGACGCCCATTCTTCTGCTGCCTTCGAATCTTTTGAAGGCTTTGCCGCACCTGCTTTCTCTGCTGATTTTTGCAGTTCGGGCTGAGTTGTCTTGCCTAGTTCGGCTTCGACTGTGTTTGCGGGCCAGCCTGCCGACTCCAAACTTGTTTTGATCTGGGTTGCAGTATAATTTTGTGCGAGCATATCTTTAACGTAACCGTCAACTTTTTCTACATCTTCGTGCTCGAATTCCACGCCATATCTTTCAGCAGACTCACCCAGTTTCTGCAGGTCCGTATTCGCATCCATCAGAGCAGAATCAACAGTGTCCGCATCCCAGCCAGCTTTGATTAATGTATCGCGAACCTGTTCTGGTTTGAAGCCCAGACTTATTGTGTTGTTGATGTAAGCATCAATATTCGGTTCTGCAGCTGTTGAAGGAACATCAACCTGATGGACTTCAGTCAGGTCTGCTAGCTGTTTCTTTCTGTGTGTGAAATAGTAGCCTACTCCGATGGATATTAGAAGTGCTATCAATGCAATAATTCCTATCAAAACTGTTTTGCTGATTAGCGGGCAATCCTGCGGGCTGTTTTTGTGAGTTTCGCCGGCACTCTTTGAACAAACACCGTCGCCAATAACAAAAGGACACGTACAATCAGAATTACATAATCCCAGACACAAAGCACTGTCTGAACCGTCACATTGTTCTGGCACTTCCTGCACGTTATTTCCGCATGTTTGATTTAATGCGGGTTGTTTGCAAGTATTTCCAATTAAATCCAAGCCTTTTGGACAGCCACAATCAATTGGTGCGTTTTGCTGCGTCTCACCGGGTGGCTCGCATTTTCCATTCCCTATTGTGAATTTAGGTACTAAGCTGTTTGTAAGATTTGTTGCATTGCAACCTTCTTTTGCAGAATCTATCAAACCGTTACAATTGTTGTCGATTCTATCAATACAGATTTCCACGCTTGGAAGCACTTGGCCATTACATGAACCCCATGCTCCGCTGGCTGTGCAGGTTTGTGTGCCGTTCACACAAGCGCCAACGCCCGATGTATTTTTAGGGCCAGTATAGCAAGAACTTTTTTGGCCTGAAGCGCAGACTCCTACTACACATTGCCCGTCTACGCAAGATACTGTTTTATTTGAACTCGCGGTGCATTTGTGTCCGGGGCTCCCACAATTATCAACTGTATTACAAGTCCCGTCATCAGTTTTGCCATTACAATCATCATCTTTGCTATTACAGACCTCTGTTGTTGGCTTTACTTCGCCAATGCAAGCTCCCCAAGTTTTATTTTGCTGGCAGGTTTGTTTTCCTTGCTTGCATTCTCCTACATTAGAACCGCAAGTCTGGTTTTGACCTGGCGTGCACTGTGGCTTACAGGCAGTGTCATTCGCGCAATCGCTGTCTGCACAGTCTGTAGAACCATCACAATCATTATCAAGCCTGTCAGAACAAGATGTCTCTGTTTTCTCATAGGTTGTTGCATTGATTGTTGTGCCATTTACGCCCGCTCCCTTTGATGTCCAAGAACAACCAATTTGATCTGAACAAGTGGATATACTTGTGAATTTATCACAAGCGGTAGCTGTACCATCGCATTCACCATAATCCATCAGAGAACAACCTACTTGTTTTGTACAAGATGAATTATAAGGAAATACTCCGCAAGGATATGACATTCCAGAACATACTCCCGCGCAGTCAGAATCGCACTTATCTGCAATTGCATCAGTCCATCCACCTTGGTCGCCATCCTGGTCGCCCGTAACATCGCAAGCATCACAATCTAAGGAGTTGGACGGGCCTGAGCACCAATCATTTTCTGCATCACCATCACACGTAACAGTCTTTTTAGATGCGTTCAGATAACAAGTACAATTATTTGTATTACACGTACCTGTTAACTGATAAATTGATTGATTATTATCACCACCACAAACTAAATTTCCTACGCCAGCTATGTCACAATCTGCATCTATGGCGCATTCAGCTTTGCAAGTAGGAACATTACATGTCAGGTTCTGGATGCCATGACAGGAACACTGGTTGCTTGCGTTTTGGTCGCAATAAATAAAACCGCCTTGTCTTAATTTCGGGCCCTCGCATTTATCGCAGCTGTCTTTTGGGCAGGGCGGAATACATGTTTCGCAAGTTTTGTTTTGACATTCGCAAATTTTGGCCACAGCAGTTGATTTCACACAATTCTGATTTGGATTTGCCTGGCCAGTTAAATTGAGGCAAACTGCCTGAGAACAATTAGCGGAACTTGTAACGGCCGGACAATTTTCCTTGCAGCTGCATTTTAGAGGAGTGCCATCTGGACCCCATTTGGATTCGACACATAGTTGTCCGCTCACAGGACATGTTCCAGTAGAGCATGGCGTACCTTTGGTCGGATCAATTTGTGAGCAGTTTAAACCTCCGCCTCCAGCCTGGCATACGCACGTAACGACGCCGCCGAAGGACGTTTTGGTTCCACATGTTTGTCCTGCAGGGCAAGCCCCATTGCATGCAGGTAAACTTGAAGCGCAATCCGTTGCGGCTGCGCCAGTAAAATCGTGACCTAAAAGCTTCAAGCCGCCAATAGCCACTGCTATCATCAACAGTGCTAGAACTGCTACTGATGCCATAGAAGCTTTAGTGACCATTACTCTTTTTCTTATTATAATATCATATAAAAATTAGTATGCCCTAGCAAGGAGTTAATCTCGGGCTTATGCTATCACGGATAGCATTCTCTGGTTAAGCTGTTAATAAAAAGATTGAAAAAAAGAAAAAAATTCGCAAAGACTTACTTCAGTTTACTGAAGATTTGTATAGCCATTGCGATGGCGCCTATCAATACCAGTATAAATGCAATTACTAAAAAGATTATGTTAACCCATCCAATTGCTGTTGCAATTGTTGGAACTGCTGTGCCTACTGGTTCGAGTGTCGCGGCAAGAATTAAGAATACTGCACCTGATGCGATGTAGCCTAACTCTTTTCTTAATGCTTCAACATATCCGCTGTATTTTAGCAAGGCTAAGCCTAGCAAAATACCGACGCCTGTTCCTATTACTCCTTCCAAAAAGGCCATTGTTTTTCCTCCGTATTCCTCGGTTTCCCGAGTTTTGGATAGAATCTAAAAGGCCCCAAGATGTTTATAAGTCTTTCCGCAAAATTTTAGCCACCGGCGAGTAAACCAGAAAAAAATTACAAAAAGAAATCTCTACTTTGGTTTTGTTATCAAATTGGCTGCGCCCCACAGAGCTCCGATCACTATCAAGATAAACGCTATGAGCTCCCATATGAAAGTCAGCCATCCTACTGCTGCGCTTGAAATCATCGTTGCAAAAGTTCCAGTACTCCATGCCACGTCAACAACGTAGAACAAAATACCTGCTGCAATAAATCCTGTTGCTTTTCTGATTGCATCGCCATGTCCGCTGTATCTCAGCAGTACAAGGACAATACCCAGTCCAACAGCAGTTCCGATCATTCCTTCCAAAAATGCCATTACATACCTCCTTTATTATGCTAATAAGATGCTAACAGTATTTTTATACTTTACTTTCTAAAAAAAGGCAAAATGAAAATCTATTTTGCAGGTTCTATTCGCGCTGGGCGGGAAAATGCCGCTACCTATTCCAAGATAATTGGCCATTTACAAAAATTTGGTCCCGTCCTGACAGAACATATTGGCAATCCAAACCTAACTTCACAGGGAGAGTCTTTGCCCGAAAAAGAAATTTACCTGAGAGACTTAAAGTTGCTTGCAGAAGCAGATATTGTCATAGCTGAATTATCGACGCCATCTATTGGTGTTGGCTACGAAATAAGAGCTGCTGAAGAACTTGGCAAACCAATTATCTGTCTTTACAGACACCAAGAAGGCAAGAGATTGTCAACTATGATTGAAGGAAATTCCAAATTAACTATAATTAGATATGAAACGCCCGAAGATTTACTTTCAAAATTAGATGAACATCTTACTATTTCTTGGGCAATAATTTAAAAAGTAGCATTCCTTAATTAGCGAAGAGGTAAAATGGTCAAAAAGAACTATACAATCGGCATTGCAATTGCAGTGCTAGTGATCCTCGTTATTGTAGCATTTAGCGTCAAAACACCCGACAACAATAGAAGGATTAACGGAATGACTAACGCGACGAGCTGTACCGCTGAAGGGACATACGGTCTAAATGCCTGTTGCAATCCAAATATGACACAAATACCTTGTGCATCCGTAGAAGGCCCATTCAAGTGTATGGTAGCTGAGTGCGGCTCTGTCTGCACTTACTGCGGTAATGGGGTTTGCGGCGACGGAGAAAACTGGTGCAATTGTCCTAAAGACTGTCCTAGATTTTCTTTTTAATTTATTTTTTGAAAACACTGTGTCCGAAGTTTACTAGAAGATCGAAATTCAGGTCTTTCAGATACCAAGGGTAGTCGCAAGCTCCGAAATTTGAGCCTGCCCAGATTTGAAATGAAGCTTTGCCTTCTGTCAGCTTTTCCAGCTCTGCAACAACTTCTGTTGCCTTTGGTTTCAATCCATCAGGAAATTGCAGGCACACTTTAACTTTGGGTTTGGTGCTAGCCAGCTTTTTGACTTCTTCAGCAATCTTCGGCAGCTCGAGATCGTAATCCATAGGTTTTAAAGCTACAATTGGTTTTTTAAGGGTTATGAAGCTCCAACTGTGTCCAGACCCGTTTAATATGAATTTTATAATGAGGCTTGGCGGACAAATATCAGAAAAAGAATTTGTTTCTATCAAAAATAAGATTTTGAAATTCATGAAAACAGACTGGCCTAAAGTTGATAAAATTATTCCAAAAATAACCAACATTCCTTGGGGCGAAGCAGAAATAACTCTTTACCTTGCTTCAGAAAACTTTCCTGTTGGCGGCAGACATTATCCTTTGATGATACGTTGGAATTATGCTTTTGATAAATTCCTTTTGATTCTATTCCATGAGCTAGCACATAGAAACTTTAGGCATGGCAATGTAAAATGGGAAGAAAAAACAGAGGAACCAAAAGCTCAGGCCATAGCTGAAAAAGTGTTTAAAGAGCTATATGGTGATACGAGGTTAAAGAAAATAAAATGACAAACATAAAAGATAACGCTGACAAAGAATTGAAACGCATGGAACCTGTCTTTGACAAGATTAAGGTCAGGGGCGGCGAAGAGTACTACAAATTTGCGGAAACTTACTTCAAGGATGGCAAGTATTTCTTTGAAAAAGAAAAATACCTCGAAGCTTTTGAGGCTGCGGTGATAGCGTGGGCTTACATCGATTTCGGACTTAAATTAAAGTGGTTTGAAGTGCCAAAAGAACTTAAGAAGATTTTCACAGCGGCTTAGTACGGCCAATAATATTGCTGATTATTCTGGGGATATTGTTGCGGCCATTGAGGTTTTTGTGGTTGCTGCTGGTATTGTTGCGGGTATTGCTGAGGATTCTGTTGTTGAGGGTATTGAGGATAATTTGGATATTGCGGATACTGCTGAGGCTGTTGCGGGTATTGTTGCTGCGGATAGTAGTACTGCCATTGTCCGGTGTAATAATTGTAGTACCTTTGATATTGAGGTTGTTTTCGTTGCGGCTGTTTTGGTTTTGCTCTAACTCTTGTTGCTAAGAACATAACTGCGGCTATTGCTGCGGTCATTATCGCAACAATCTGCGTTGCACTTATTTTTTTTGTTGACGATGTTGATGTTACTGTCGCGCCAGCTCCTGGCAAAGTGCTTGTATCCGTTACGGGCGTAGCAGTTGCTGTTGCATTCGGTGGCGTGTATTTAGGTATTGTCTTGTTTGTTGTATTTGCCACACTCGTTGTTTGATTCGCAGGCAACTCCAATGCGGCAGAATGCGTTAATCCTGAGATTTCATAGCGTGAATCAGATATTTCGCAACTGATATTTCCACTTGTGCCTGGACAACTCAATTTCACTTCGCTCAATGACGTGCAATTTGTTGTGAAGCTGGAAATGTTAAGAACTTCAGCGTCTTTGACACAAACTTTCCCTGAATCAGCTATCGCATCAACAAAAATTGTTTTATTCACTGATGGCAGACCTGATACAAGGAGCGAGCCTCTGCCGCTTAATTCATTAATATCTATTTTGACATCTGTCAGATCGAGGGTAGTGCTAGTAAAGTTGTAGCTGAATTGTATTAGTAGCTTGTTATTTGTTGTCTTGAATTTTACTATCTGCACTCCGCCAAAAGACTTCGAAAGATTGGATTCTGAACCCACATAGACTTTCAGATTGGCATTTGAATCTATATCGTCAACAGTTCCCAACACCCTTCCGCAATATTCGTCGACTTGCCCATCACAATTATTATCTCTGCTATCTCCACAGACTTCAGTCTGTGGTATAATTTCCGACGATGTTGTGTTCCATTGTCCGTTCGCGCATACTTTTGTTCCTTCGTGACAAATACCTATATCTTGCGTTCCGCTTGGTCCGGTATAGAATGTCTCATTTTGCCCGTTTGTACAATTGCAGCCTTCATTTACGACGCCGTCACAGTCATTGTCTATTCCATCACAAACTTCTGTTTGTGGCGTGACTTCAGGCACGGTTATGTTCCAGTCTCCGGAAACACAAGTTCTTGTTCCAGAATGACATGTGCCTATTCCTTCGGTTCCATTTTGGCCTGTGTAAAACGGCTCAGTTTGACCTTCGGCGCAATTACAGCCTTCATCAATGACGCCATCGCAGTTATCATCGATTCCATTGCAAACCTCTGTGGCACCAGGATGAATGTCAGGATTTGTATCATTGCAATCAAGCGAGTTGTTTACGTAGCCAATTGGCAAATCCGCACCAGAACAAATTGTTATAGGACTGCCAGAACCATAACTATCTCCGTCTAAATCAACGTATGCTGTCAAACTCTGCCACACTGTTGGATCGCTATCATTGCAATCAACAAGGCCGCAGGCTCCGCCATCAGGGCTGTAAGTATCATTATCAGAATCTGTGCAAGAAGTTCCAGCACCAGTAACCCCTCCGTGTAGATAAGCAAAAATAAAAGCGATAGCTACGATTGTGCTAAGTATCATTAATAGAGGCAGTTCTGAAGCCTTCTTGCTATGTATGGCCATATTACCTGCAAATAGGTTAGTTTTTAATTTTAAATGTCTTACCCTTTTCATGGAACTAAAAACCCTGTTAAAAGCCAGATTAAGGCTAAAATCTAGCTTGGCAGAACTTTTGCCTGCCGGCTATCAGCAAATTGGTGATATCTGCCTGATTTATTTAAACAAAAAGCTCAGAAACAAAAAGCGCGAAATCGGTAAAACAATACTTGAAAATTATCCGCAATTCAAAACTGTCTGCATCAGAAACGAGATTTCTGGTGAATTCAGGAAGCCCAAAGTTGAGATAATAGCCGGCAAAGAAACTGAAACAATACACCACGAGTTAAATTGTATTTTCAAATTAGATGTTGCAAAAGTGATGTGGTCTAAGGGAAACCATTTCGAAAGGAAAAGGATGATTTCTGTTGTCAAGCCTTGTGAAATTATAGTTGACATGTTTGCCGGCATTGGTTACTGGACAATTCCTATTGCAAAACACACGAAAGCGGCAAGAATTTACGCAATTGAGAAAAACAAAACTGCTTTTGATTATTTGGAGCAAAATATCAGGGCAAATTATCTGACAAACGTAACCGCAATCTTGGGAGATTGCAGAAAAGTAAAAAATCTGCCAAAGGCAGACCGAATAATCATGGGCTATTTCCCAAACACTTTGAAATTCTTGCCTGCGGCTCTGAAGATTTCAAAGAAAGGTACGATAATACATCTGCACGAGCTGACATCAGACGTAAAAAATCTGACGAAAGAAATCTGGAAACATAAAGTAAAGATAGTTGGCGTGCGAGAAGTAAAGGAATATTCACCAAGCAAAAGACATTGCGTGTTTGACTTGCAAGTTTTAAATACATTGACTTAGACTACATCCTATGGCCATCATAATCAGGAAATATGAAGAAAAAGATGCTGAAGCGTTGGCTAAGCTAGATAAAATTTGGAAAAACGAAGGAAGTTCTCTGGGTATGACTCCGAGAAAAGCAAAAGACTTTATTAAAAATCAGAGGAAGGAAATTTGTTTTGTTGCTGAACAAAACAACAAAATTATTGGCTATGCATGCGGCAAAAAACTAGTCTATAACAAGAAAAAGAAATTATTTTATCTGAAAAAAGGCGAGAAGTGGTTAAATTTCGATTCGCTGTATGTTTTGAAGCCGTACAGAAAGCTAAGAATTGGTAGAAAACTCGTCTTCGCTTTGATTAAGGAAGCCAAAAAAGAAGGCTTGAATTCCATTCACTTAGTTGCGGATAGCAAACAGCAAGAAAAATTAGTTTCATTTTACAAAAAATGTGGCTTTGATATTGTCATAACTAGACTAAAGTTTGACTTAAGCGTACTTTAGCTTTGCTTCTTCGAATTTCGGCGCGTTGAACTCGCGTATGAAACTTTCTGCAAGCACTTTGTCTTTCTTGTTTAACCAGGTCAGAATGCGTTCTTTGAAACAAGTCGGGCAAACCGCTGTTTCAGTCTCGATCCTGCAAAGCTGGCAGGTCATTCTGTTATAACGTCTTACTCTATCCAAAAATAACCTGACTTCAAGTCTAAACTCTTTGACTAAAGAAATTTTATTCTTCTCGAGCCAGGCCTGCACTTCATCAGTCAGGCAGAGAGCACACACAGGCTTGTAGATTTGTTCATCACACACTGCACAAATATTTCTGGCCAATCTCACACGCTCCAAAGTGTATAACTATAAAATAGATTTTCATTTATAAAGATTTATTTTCTGCAAAGCATACGATTAAAAATTTTAATAAAATTATTTTTCCACTTCAGCAACTACTTGCCTGATTTGCTGCACTGCATCAGGATTTGCAGATATGGACTCTATTCCGAATTCAGCTAGCATCTTCGCCATCTTCGGGTCGGAACCTATTTGACCGCAAATCGAGCTTTCAACACCAAACCTTTTGCAGGTTTTGATAACGTGCTCTATCGCTTTCAGGACTGCGGGATGGAATTCGCTGTACAGAGAGGCTATATTTGTATTGCCTCTGTCAACCCCGAGGATTGTTTGTGTCAAATCATTTGAACCTATGCTCGCAAAATCTATTCCTGTTTCGCAAAGTCCTTCTATAATCAATGCTGCTGCAGGAGTTTCCACCATTATTCCAAACTTTATGTCCCTTCTCGGTTTCAGGCCTGACTCTTCAGCAAGCAATTTTGCTCTTACAACCTCATCAACTGAAATCACGAAAGGAATCATTATGCCTAGATTTGTGAACCCTTCATCCACTAGTTTTTTCAAAGCCTTAAATTCTGCTTTCATCAGTTCAGGCTGAGCCAGACTGCGTCTTATTCCATGCCAGCCAATCATCGGGTTCGCTTCTAGAGGTTCGTCTTCACCGCCCTCTAATCCTCTGTACTCGTCAGTCCTTATATCAGAGGTGCGAATCCAGACTGGCTTGTTTTTGAATGGTGTTGCAATCTTTTTCACGCCTTCGTAAATTAGATTTGTGTAATCGTCTAATTTTCCATCGCGCAGATATTTTGCTGGATGGATTTTTCCTGAAGCTATTATGCCTTCGAGTCTCAACAAACCAATCCCATCGGCACCGGTTGCTGCTGCTCTTTCGGCAAATTCAGGCAAATCCATTATGACTTTTACTTTTATTTTGGTCATTATCTGTCCCGCAGACGGCATAACCGCGGGTGCTGCAGCCTCAACAGTTAATGCGCCCCTGTAAACCATGCCTGCTGAACCATCAACAGTAACGATATCCCCATCTTTCAAAATATGAGTTGCTTTTTCAGTCCCAACAACACATGGCACGCCCATTTCCCTGCTGACAATTGCTGCATGTGCTGTTATTCCGCCTTCATCCGTAATTATGGCTGCGGCTCTTTGCATCGCAGGTACAAAATCGGGAGTTGTCATTTTGGTTACGAGAATGTCACCTTTCTGCACTTTATCCAGATGACTCATAGATAAGACTATTTTTACGGCGCCTGAAGCATGTCCGGGGCTTGCACCCAGACCTTTAAGCAGAGGTTCAGCTTTGATGTCAGCTCTCTCTTCCTGCGGCTTTATTGTTGTTACGGGCCTTGTCTGAACCAGGAAAATCTTGCTTTTCTCAACTGCCCACTCCATGTCTTGTGGGAAATCGTAATGCTTTTCGACAGCAAGCGCGAGCTCCCATAATTGGTCCAGTTCTTTCGGCAAAAGAACCTGCGCTTTTTGTTTTTCAGAAGGAATATTTTTCTTTACTGTGTGGCCCGTATATTCGTCGCGCGTAAACATCCAGGTTTGACCTGGTATGTCTTTCTCCAGAACTTTGCCACTCTCTTTATCAAGAATATAGGTATTTGGATTTACTGCTCCAGATACAACCGCTTCTCCCAAACCCCACGCGGATTCTATCATTACTTGTTTGGTATCATTTGTAGCCGGATTTATGGAAAACATAACGCCTGATTTTTCAGAATTGATTTGTTTTTGTATTACAACGGCTATGGCGATTTTCATGTGCGAGAAATTATTTTTCTCCCTGTAGTAAATTGCTCTGGCGGTAAATAGAGACGCCCAACACTGCTGCACAGCAACTATCAGCGCGTCTTTGCCTTTTATGTTGAGAAAAGATGCCTGTTGACCTGCAAAGCTTGCCTGTGGCAGATCCTCTGCCGTTGCAGAGCTTCTTACAGCTACAAATGGCAAGTCTCTCCCATTTTTCAGAAGACCCTCTGCCAGCTTCACGTTCTTTAGCTCTTCATCTGTTTCTATATACTGATAGAATTCCTGAATCTCTTCCTTCATCTCTGAAGACATCTGATATTGCGAAAACAAACTCTGGATTTCTTTCGCAATTTTCTGGAGTTGCTCGCTGTCTTCTATGTTAATGCCCTGCAACTTTTCCTGAATTTTTTTATCGATCTTTTTTTCTTTCAAGAATTGACTATATGTGCTTGCGAGAATTATAAAGCCAGGCGGCACTGGAAAGCCTGCGTTGAACATCTCTCCGAGATTTGCACCTTTTCCGCCAGCTATTGGAATATCTTTCTTGCTAATCTGTTTGAACCATTTACAGTAGGCCATTAATAAAATGAAAACTATCAGGGTATAAATATATTTTCACGCAGCGACTTCCTTACCATACTCTATATAGACCCAATCTTCTAGGCTTCCATCGGAGCTTTTTGTTCTTCTAGTTTTATCAATTTTATCAGCGTCCAAAAAAACAATTGATTTGGCGGGCTTCGCTCTCGCTATTATTCCGTTATTAACGCAAGGAAACTGATTTTGTGGTAACACTAACTTAATAAATTTCATATAATCCTGTGGATTATTTTCTAAATATTCCACTATCTCTGAACTTAATTCGTGGTCTCCTATTATTGTTAATGCGGGCGGCATAGGACCTCTACCATAGACATCAAAAATATCAGCGCTTATTGTCAAGCTGACAAAATATGCCTTATTTTTATTATCTGTGTTAATAATCTGAGATAATTCTTGAGAACCGTTATATGAAATTTCACTTGATGCGCCCATTTTATAAGCGACTTCCATGGCTGCTTTGTTTGCTTCTACCAGTGAATTAGTTTTTATAAAAGTGTGTCTAAACTGCGCGATATGCGCTTCAGCAGAGGGTAATAATCCATATGCAACAACCCCAAAATCTGTTTTGCAGCCCACTATTCCACCAATTGCATCTTTAACTTCGCAATCAGAAATTGACATAGGGGTCGGATTTCTAAGATTATGAATTGCTCTTGTATAATTATCGGCGTCTTCAGGTGTCCAGTCATTTAAATCTGCTCGGCCAGCTGAGTGCACATACACTTCAAAACCAGCTTCTTTTTTTATTGCGTCTATTAGCTCTGTTAATTGAACCATTTTAATATGTAAAGATTAGGCTGCGACTTCCTTACCTGTCGCTATTTCAAACACCTTAACGTGGCATCTCATTGGCAGCTTTGATCTTGCCTTTCTTGCAGCCTCAATCGCAAAGGGTATTTTCTCTTTAATCGTGTAAATGCTGAACAATATCTTTCCTGGATCAATTTGTGCTGCGTGGCCTATTGGATTTCCAAAGCTCTGTGACATTCCCTGCTGGAATCGGTCTGCACCTGCGCCGGTCGCCAATGGGTTTTCCCTTATAATGTGATGCGGAACCGCCCTTAATTTCATTGCCCAATCTGCCTTGGCAAAAAGTTCCATGTATCTGACTGCGGTCTGTCTTGCAGCTTCAAGTGCATTGTCTCTTACTTGAATTGCTCTGGCAGAAGTAATCTGTAGCTCATAAGGATAAGTTTTGGTACGGTCGCCCATATCAAATTGTGCTATCTTTGAGTATGGCGCACCTTTGACATAGTCCTTTGACCTGAGCCTGCTCGTTCTAGTATAAGGTCGCTTAACTTTTCGATATGCTTTGGCCGCTCTTAATTTAGCCATGTTTGAGGCTCTGGATTTTACTTTTTAAGCTTTCTGATTAGAAAATTATAAATAGCCGAAATAAGAGCTTAAGTTATGGAGTACAGGCCACACGAACACTACCCATTATTACTGTTTGGACTCTTGGCTACGCCACTATCAATCGGCCAATTGTTAGGTCTAAATTCCGTCTTTTCTATAGGTATTGCTTCAATTTTGGCCATGATAGCCGGCCTAACTGCTGTTTTCGGCATTGTAAAATACTGGCACGTGCGCTACAGCTAAAGTTTAATAGATTACGCATCTTGTTTTGAGCCATGGCTCGAGCACTTGAAGAGCTCATAGATTCTACGCGAAGCGTATGTGAAGACCCAACAAAATTTATCGAAAACAAATTATTTGACACGCTAAAAGCGCTTAAGCCGGCTTCTGAAACCTGGTTTTTCCTCAAAGATGCATTAGTGCTTCAGGGAGCAAAAGCAAAGCAATCTACTGTTAAGTTGGGCAAAGACAGATTTGAAGTTATAGCGATTCATGATAAACGCGGAGACTTAGTAAAGGACTATTCCTTTGTCGAGCTTCCCGAAGGCGAAACTGTAACGCTAGCTGATTTTGAAGGCCTTTTGAAAGATGGTGTTTTCGAATTTGGCTGTTCGGAAAGCAAGCCAAAGACATATTTCAAGAATTTCTTAAATGAAGTTAAAAATGCGAGAAAGCAAGACGTTACAAGAGAATTCAAACAGGATTTAGATAATTCTTTGCTTTCTATGTATGTTCCATTTGCTGCTGCAACCGGAAAGAAAAATTTTGCTAAGTTTGTTGATTTATTGCAAGAACACGAGCCAGGCCTCTATGATTCTTTGAAAGCAGCCTGCAATATAAAATTCAATTCTCCTGAAAATATTGCTAATGCGCTCTATGATAATCTTACAGAGCAGGCTAGGCAGATTCTTTCGGAAGAAAGAAAGGAACATAGAAAAGAAATCTCTGAAATAGTAAATTCGCCTACTTATACAAAAATTGCGAATTTTACAAAAAATGTTGTTGCAAATGGTTTGATCTGGACACCTCTGCTTGCAATAATAGCGGGTATGGCTGGTTTGACCGCAACAGCTCCGCTAGCCATGGCTGATAGCAAATCTCCGGAAAAAACTAGCAGCAGAGACTTGACTCAACCAACTCAAATAGCTTTGCCAGGCGATCAAGACGGCCCAATCACTGCATGGGGCAATTCGATAGTGTTTCAAGACAAGGACTATGCTCTCAAAACCTATGACTTATCGACTGGTGACATACAAACCCTTTACGCAAGCGCAGTTAAGACGCAAGGTAGCAAATTAATTGTTGATGAGCACGCCGGTTCCAACGTATACATTAAAATCTATGACAGCTATACCGGCGACACTGTGCGGATAGAAGACCCGTTCATCGATTTCACTTTAAATGGCAATAAAATAATCACAGTGAATGAACTATCGTTTGACAATCATTCCTACATAATTAAGACCTATGACATAGAAACTGGTTCGTTGGTAAGTTCTGATGTCATAAACACCGCAAAAGAGTGCAATATATGGATGGCTGGAAACCACATAGTATTTACTGCCAAGTCTCCTGCCACATATACTTTAGACTCGTTTTATTGCTATGACATCACTAACAAAACACTGAAGACAGTTCCGCTAGGCCACCAAAGCCAGATAATGCAATCTGTGCACATGGGGGATAATTATTTCACATTTTTTAGAACCGACTCTTATGATGTTAACAACAAAATCTATAGCACTCCCTATTTTTATACATACGACCTCAATAAAAACATACTAAAAAACACATCTTTAACGCGACCCATAGACTATTTCACAACCGTACCAGGCATACATTACAACTTTAATGATAAAGATCAGGTAATGTTTTACGAATTTGACTATCCTGCGTATTCGTGGCCATATACGCTAGTGTATTCGCTTTCGGATGCTACACTTACCAATACTTCAAAAATAACTTTTGGTTCTTTTTTCTTCAGAAATTATATAGGAATCGTAGACGGGAATTTCAATTTTTCCTTATATAATACACTTACAAAGAAAGAAGAATTCGTTACGGACAACGTCTGTAGTGTTATACCTGCGAACGGCAGCAGCCTACTTCTGAGCAAATTTGTGAACGGTCAGCCTGACAACGGTGGTTTATACACGTATGATGTGACCTCCAAAAAATTAGAACAACTGGTTGCACCAAATCCTAATATTGATGTTTTCCTCCTATCCAGCTTTAACAAAGGGCGAATATACATGCTTGCGGATGTGAACAAAGACCCAAAAATTTCAGACTATGACCTATTTTACCGGGATATTTCGCCGGTATGGACTTCTTCCGAACTGGAAAAAATCAGGCAGTACGCACCAATAATAATTCATGACGACAGGAAAGATACGACTGCGACACAAACGTATATGCCTGCAAATCCGCATGGTGATGATAAAGACGTTACAAATAACCATGAAAATTACGATAAAGACCCTTCAAAATTCTCTACCGGGAGCAAAGACCCAGTTTATGTAAAGATTACAGAATATCCTGACCAGGGTTTTGATGTCTATACTTACATCTATTACCGTGCGGAAAATCCGCACTGGATTGGTTTGGAAGCATTCAAACACGAGCACGATGTACAGAGAGTGCACGTAAAAGTTGACAGGGCAACTGGCAATGCTATTGAAGTTGCTTACAGCCAGCATGACTGGATGGCTAAGCAGCAAGTAAAAGACAGTTCTGATTTGACATTTTACAGCGAATGGGGTGGTCACGAATACTGGAAATTCTCTTGGCTTGGTGCTGATGGCAAAGGCCAGAAGTTGAGTTCAACAAACACCGAATTCAGGCCACTTGATGAGGTAGTCAGCAGTCTAGATGCAGATAAGGATGGTAAATACAAAACAAATGAGAACAATTTGCCAACAAGCCCGCCACCAAAAGTCCCCTGGCTTTATAGCGACGTTAAGGATCCTCAAACAGCATTTGGTACATCCGATGTGAAGGGCGTATTTATGGCGGACTTGCACAGCCCTGGCGATTTAAGTGTAATTATCAATAACGCTATCACAGATAAAAACCAGGCGAACATACCGAACTCTGTCTGGCAGAACGATTCCGTAGGCATTCTAGGTACTAGCGTAACAGATAAAGTAACTTTGAAAGTTGTTGGAACTGTGAGTGGGAGCTATAGTTTATTAGGAGTACTTGCCGCAGATAAACCGTATGTAATAAATGGTATCGACGTACCAATAAAGAAAGACGAGGTGCATACTTACACTGTCTTGAATTGGGGCGACCTTGCTGACGGCAAAGCAACAATTAACTGGACAATACAGAAAGATGGCAAAGCTTACAGCAGAATTGTCAGGGCATCAGAGATTACAAAGACGAATTACGATGAAATTACAAAAGAGCCGCAAAATCCGCATCACCCTACAAACGGAAACAACACGACTCAGCCAGCCGATAATACTGTTATTTATGCCGGATCTGCGGCAGGAGCTACAGGTTTAGGCATTGGACTTGGCGCTTATGCATTGTCGCGCAGACGCAAGCAGCAGCCTCCGATGCAAACATCACAGCCGCAGGTTTATAGTCCTCAAGAACTTCAACAAACTCAGCCGTCTCAAGACCTTTATGCAAATGATTATGCTGTTAGAGAGCAGCAACCATGTCAACAGGAAAGCTGGCAGCCAGCACAGGAACCTGAAACTCCTGCTGTCGAAGCCAAACCCATTCAAAAATCTGATAACCTTGACGATATTCTTAACCAGTTAAAAGAAAACTAAGCCGGCCCTATGGCAATCAATGGAAATGTTTTACCAGTAAAAAATTCTATAACTTGCGCAACTTGCCCAGCTACATCCTTGTTCGTTTCTGAATACATTATTCGCCAGTAACCAGTGCCACTTGTTATTGTTAAATGTGTTTTTTCGCCGGTTATGATGTCTGTTTGTACTGGCCAAGCGATGCGCGTCATTGGCGCTCCGTTATATTCGGACTCAACACAGTTAAAACTTTTACAATAATTCTGATCTGTTCTTGGATTTATGTTTTTAGCTGCAACCTCTGCTATCGCATTATCATCAATTCCATTGCCTGAAGTTTTTGGCAGGTTTTTGATTTTAAACTTGAAACAGCTGCCACCTCTCCACGCCTCTATCATGCCGGCGATACTCTTCTTGCCGTCACCATACATGTACCAGCACCTATCGGCTAACGTTAGAATCTGCTGGGCAGCACAATATTCCCTTCCGCGGTCAATATTACTTTTGTAAAGTTCCGCGTTGCATTTGCTCCAGTCTGTTGCATCTATTGTAACCGTCCTTTCCGGGCAAAAAAGCAGAGGAAGTAGGCTTTTACTCGTTGAGCTGAAACCTGCTATGAGCCCTGTGTTGAACCTGCACATTGAATCGACCATTGCGCCAGCACCACTGGCTTCTGCAACGTTGCCAAAAATCATCATAATGAACATGCCTGCAATTATTGCAACTATGATTGCAACTAATGCTGTTAGTACGATTGCTTTCTTGTTTGCCATTATTTATCCTACTAGCAACTGATTCTTTGCGGCTTGCGCAAACTCATTATATTGGTCGCAAGTTACCGTATCTTTGAAATAAAGTGCAGCTGTGTAATTTATATCTGCTGTACTAACTGATATGAAGTCACCTTTGCCTTCAAATTCAACAAACTTATTGTCTTTTTTCAAAATATCAAACTGGATATCTTTTGGCGTTGTTACATTCAAATCGCTGTATCCTGTTTGATAACCTGAGGCTATGTAGGAAGAACGAAGTGTTGATTTCACTTCTGAACGCAAATCATCTGAAGTTATAACTGCAAAACAATTCTCGCCAATACCGCCATGCTCGCTTACTACTCTGTATATCGAATAGCGGGCTGCGAGCATAAAGTATTCGCGGGCCTGCTCTCCTTCGGAATACGCTTTCAGGGCCGTTGTCTGTTTAAATCCGACCGTAGCTGTTGTATTTACTCCCTGCGTCACAACAAGCACGAATGCTATTATTACAACTAAGACAATGATAAAATCTAGCTGGCCTTTTTTTGATTTCATTTTAGTATTGCAATGCGAGCCTTACTATTATCGGCGCGCCTCCTGTTATTGATGGTATTGTTTTTGAGCAGGTGTCAAGAGTGTTGATTGATGTCAAGTTTCCAAAAACAACATATGGATTTGTCAAACCTGAGCTTAAGCTTACCTGCCATATTCCGCCAGGCTGGTTATCGCCGCGTTTGTAGTTATTTTCCAAAAATGTTGTAACATTTGCCTTGAAAATCTCTATGTAATCTGAATTAATTTTGGTGTAAGCCGCGGTCTCAGCAAAACTTTCATTGCCGTTTTCTGTCCGCAATAAATTCATCAGATAATAATCACAGGCCTTTGATGGTGTGAAATCTTCAACGGTACCTATTACTTTACCTTTCAAACCAAATATACTATTAGGCAGACTGAGTAACACTGTTATGACCAGTATCAAGATGCCCATCAGAATAGCTGCGATGGCAAATTCTACTAAGTCCTCAACCTGCGCTTTCTTTCCTCGCTTTAGTAAAAGGGTTGTTTTCATTTTATTTTAATTGTTATCAAACCTGTGCTAAACTGTCCATTGTCAAAGAGCCTGACAAGGAAAGTATCTACTGGTGCATCTTGTGCATCTCCAGATGAAATTGGTACTGATGTATCAGAACCCAGCTCGTAAAGCTTCAAATCAAAATTTTTACCTTTAATGCAATCGGATATGCGCGCCTTGTTGAATTTTTGCATATCTATGATTCCCGAATGCACAACGTAACTGACCTGGCCACTTTTACTATAAGATTCTGTCCAGGCAAGGCAGTCTCCTGAATTCAGCAATCTTGAAGCTATCAGGTCATGAGCCAAATCCTGCGTTTTGAATTGTATGGTCGTATCAAAACCGCTGGCAAACCTGTTTACAACTAAGAGCCCGATTATGAGCAATATCATAGATAGGAAAACATGTATCACTGTAGGCAACCACATGGTTTGCTGGCCTCGCTTAGCCATTTGTCACCTCGATTTTCGTTTTGTTTGTTGTTGCATTGTAAGTTTTAACAGTCAGCGAACTTACTGGAAATCCAGCGGCGTCACCTTCATCAGAAAATTTGTCTTCAGTAAAAGAGCTGCACTTGAATTTCTTCGAATAGCCTGCTATTGTTGCTTCGTCGCCACTATAGCTAATCGAACCTGTTGGTATTATTCCTACCGATAGCCCCACAACTGAGAGGAAATTTGTAATATCGTCCTCTGTTAGTTGGGCGGCGCAAGCTTTGGATTTTTTTGGATCAATAAACGCTGCCCAAGATTTTGAAATCGACTTTAGAAAACCTTCATTGCGCGCTTGTGGCAATGTATTTTGTATTTCAACATTTTCTGGCGCAGCCAACACAGTGTTAGCTGTAAAAGCCATTTCTTTTGAAAGAAATTCCGGAGTCTCTTTTACAACAAGTGAAAAAACCCGCAGGCCTATGAGAAAAACCATCAGGATTGCCACGAGTATACCTATTGCCAAAATAATGTCTGTGACTGCTTTTTTTGAACGCATCATATTAACCCAAAAAATTTTATTGCTGTGAATCCAACAATAATGAGAATAACTGTCATGACTATCGCAACTATGAGATAAACAAGCGGGTCAACAACGCCTTTCTTTTTTCTTGGAATAGCTTGCATGAAAGGAATTGCCATAGTCAGCGGAAATGCGGGTACTTCCGTTGTTGTTTTCTGGCCTTTCTGGAATAAATTAAAGCTGACTGCCGCTATTATGAGTGCTGCAATTATTACTAGCAGCAAATATATCATGATTTTTCCTACTTCATACTGGGCTTTCATGGCGCTCTGCAAGTATATGTGCAGTAAGGAGGAATGCTACAAGGTGCGTTCTCTCCGCCTCTTGGTCCTATTTCATTTCTACTGCAAATTCTCACTATCTCATTATTATCTTCATTACCTTCTGCAACCCAATTTTCACAATCTGCGTTTATTGTTGTTGTAAAGTCTGTAGGGCAAATTCCCGCGTATCTGTGAACTGTCACGACTGCTTCTCCGGCAGGGTCTAGTTTTGTAATTGTGGCGTAAGGAGCGCTTCCCAGTGGTCCACTAACCTGTGGGTCTCCGTCTAAGGTTTCACAAACCCAGATTCCACCTTTATCTGCTGTCTCGGGACTCTCTGCTGTTTTCTTACCAAGATTTTCAACGGCCACTTTGATGGACAACCCCGCGTTACCGTTAATGCATGTAGCTTGGAAAGTGTTAGGGTCTATGACTAAATCAGGGAAATTCCCTACTAGCTTGTCTTGAACCTGGGTCAAAGTGATGAATGGTTGCTCGCCAGCCGTCTGTGCCTTGGCGCCAGACGTGTAAAAAAAGGATGCACCAATAATCCCTGCCAGTACAGCGACTATCAATACAAAGAGTATTAATGTTATCAGAGTTGTTGCTTTCTTCTGTGCCATCATGACTTCACCGCCGTGCAGGTTTCACCTGGCAATGCAAAGGCCTTATCACATTCAGTTGGACAGAAGCAGCCTCTGCCGGATTTATCTGCTATACACGTAGTTGTACAATCTTGCGAAACATTCATTGAATTTACTGTTGACATGCCGCAGCTCGCACCTCTTGGAACATAACCTATTCTTCCCTTTGTTTCTGGGTCACATGGCTTGTCACAACTACAAAGCAAGGTGTCTCTGCAGGTTCCTGTGCAGCCTTGTGGATTGGGGCCTAGGTCTGGCACTCTTCCGCCCCCGCAGTTTGTGCTCGGAGCAGTTTGTTGATTCCAATTTGAACCATTACAATACGCAGGGCAAAAACATCCACCTTCAAACTCTTGGTCTGAAGGGCAAGTGTCGCAGTCTGTTAGGGTTATTAGCTTGTCAGGATATGCTGTGGCATTAACACCATGACAATCACGACCTATTTGGGCACGCGAAGGATACTGGTTACAATAATACGGGCAGTTAAGAGATGTCGCGGTACTCGAAAGAGTATAGCAATTCAAGAGATACTCTGCTTGACAGTTTAAAGTTATTATGTTGTTGCTTTCGTCAAGCTCTGCAACCTGGTCCTGGCAGTCTGCAGAGACTTTGTAGTTGCCGCCGAATTTATCGGCAGAAACAAACGGGTATGTTTTCTCCTGGCCTATTCTTAGACCGCTTACTTCCTGCAATTGCGTTGGAGCAGAACCTGGCGGATCAACGCGTATCAAAAATGTCAGGTTCTTGGAGATGTCACTTTCTCCCTGATTACTTACTGTTACTTTCGGTGCACCTTGTCTGCATCTCGCATTGCCGCAATCCACGATTTTAATACTTGGACATTCACCATAAGCAACAATATCTGGCTTGCCAATCTGCGGTGCGTGAACTGAAGAAAACCAGTCATCTAAAATTCCACTTAGCGTGGCACTGCCGTTTCCTGAAAAAGCGACAATAAAAGCTGTCACCATTACGAAAATAATTACGATTGCAATCATATTTAATATGAGCGTTGCTTTTCGATTCAGTGGCATGTTAATATAGAAAAAACGTTATTTAAATCTCTTATTATGCGCCTATATGCAACTGGTTGCGCCTTGGGCAGTCTGGAATATTATACAGGTATGCACATTATTTTGGGTATAAAATTCATTTGTGTCTACAACGCTGCCATCAGAAGGGTTGCAGTTTACAACAACATTTTCAGTTTTATCCGAGCCGAAAGAGACGCTGCTTTCTAAATCAACTTCTGTTGTCGCTCCATCTTCCAGACCATCAACTATTTTTGACATTCCTTGGAAACAAACCGCAAATGGTGCTACAAAATCGGTTCCGCCGACGTTTTGTACTTTAACTGTTCTTACAAATAATCCCTTATTCAAACTAAATTGTACGTAAGGATAAATTACGCTCAAATCTGGCAGGCTCTTGCAGGTTTCACCTTGATTAACAACGGTCTTGTAACACGCTGGAAAATACTGGTCTCTACCGATGTCATTCCTCATAGTAGTTTTTGGGCATGTGCAATTAGACTCCGTACAAGTTTCAGTACAACTTTCCAATTCTGTTGGAGGAAGAGACATTGGTTCAAATCCGAGGCAGGTCTCGCCTTTCTTTACTGTAACCCACTGCGAAAGTATGCACCCCTTCGAGTCTGTACATTGGCAAAAATCGTTTACGCAGGTATCATTACACGCAAAAAATTTATTTTGAACTTTTGCAAATTCCTCTGCAAGCCCGCCACAGTCAAAGCCCTGTTTTATTGATGCGTCAGCCTGCATGCATTTAGCAGGGCAATAACAGCATTTGTCACCGCCGCTACACTCACCACAATCGCTCAATGTTGCAGAAGGTATGCAGCCGGGTGACTGTGAGATTGCTTTAAATGAATTTGAAAGCCCGCCTGTTACACTTGAAGTAAATAGAAACAAGACCGCAACAAGTCCTACCACGACAAGTATCATAACAATAATAAAATCAATAAATGCGGCTCCTCTTTCATTTGACATTTTAGCAACTTGATTCTGAAACCTGTCCTATTGGCATGTTAACGTTGCAAGGTACGCCTATTGGCGATTCCCTGCAGCACACATATTCGTCACCGTCTGCAATGCATTTGGCTCCTAGCCCTCCTTCATTGCCATTTGGCTTAGGCTCGTCTGTAATGTTGCCGTCACCATTTAAATCAAATTTGAAGATTCTCTTACAATAGCTTGTTCTGTTAAATTCGGCTACAGTTGTTACTCTGCCAGCCTGCAGGCAAAGCTGTGTGCATGTGTTCTGCGCCGCAATAATATCTGCCTCTGATGTCGGTGAAATAAGGGCTTTTGTGCTACCAGCAAGCTTCGAGAACGAGCCCGTAAAAAAACCAATAGCAACAACCAAAAGAACAAGGGCAATTATTATTATGACTATTGTCTCAAGTGGTAGACCTTGTGCTTTTTTCATTTTAAACCTCAAAAATAAAAACTAAGAAACCCTTACCGTTATCAGTAAGGGCTTGTTTCATTTTAAACAATACCGCAGTCGTTAGTGTTTCCTTGGACAGTTGATGTTCCAATTGTTGTTGAGCAACTCACTAAGATTGGTGTATCCCAGCATTTCAATCCTTTTTCGCCAGTTGTAGATAAATTACCATCGCCATTAACATCTATATTCGATGTTCTTCTGCAATACGAAGTCGACTTCCACGCTAATGTTGATGTTGATTGCTGTGCTCTCGTACAATCTGCTCTACAGGCATCCTGCACGATAGAAGTTTCATCGCCTACTGCTGTTGTGCCGCTTTTGAATATCTTGCTGAAGAATGTGCCAGCTCCGCCAATTGTGAACGCTATTATCAGCACCAGTATAAGTGCAGCTATTACTGCTAAAACTATCAAATTTAGTGGCAAACCCTGTGCCTTTTTCATGTTTTACCCCCTCTTGCAGATATTGAATTATGCAGTTATATAAAGTTTTAGTAACGTGGTGGCCTGCTGTTTCCCTAGGTGCAGGATATCCAGGATGCTTTGGCCACCTTTGTTTAAAACTCCCGTTGCAAACAGCACGATTAATACAACTGCGATTGCGACAAGCACTAAAATTATTATTATATTGACAATTTCCATTTTTATTCAATAACTCCAGGAGTTCCGGCCACAAACTTTAGCTTCGGCTCGTAAATTGCCAAGTCTGTGACGCTTGGCACCCAAGTGTATGAACCTGTAACTAACAAGTCTGATGAACCTTCAGATTTACACCACTTCGCGATTCCGCCATCAGCCTTGCTAGTTTTTCCATCCAGGACTAAGTTTCCAGTTGTCGTTAACGATGTAAGATTTGTTGCACAAACCCTGTTTCCGAGCGCGTAATATAATGAATCTTTTGAAAGCGCGGGCGTACTATCTGCGAAGCATGTGCTATCACCGAAGGCGACATTGAAATACTTGGTTGGCGTTAATGTCCAATCTTTCGTATATCTCAATTTATCAGCCGCAACCTTTGGACAGTCTCCCCAGGCCCCTTCGATTGTGATAAATAGTGCTGGACCATCAGCATAATCAAAGAAACAAGCTATTTCCTGATCTTGTCCACTGCCCGTGCAAACCATCAAAGTATTACCTAATGTTCGGTCAGATATTGGCGGCACGATACCTACTGTTACTCCGCTGTACAGGGGTTTTGAGAAGGTGCCTGTAGCATCCCAAGTAGAATCCTTGCAATTTTCTTTACTGCCCGTTGACTTTGTTATATTGTATTTGCACAAACTAGAACACAAATCCAAATACATTGAATCACCGTAGATTGTTGGAGTCGAAACTGCGCGCTGCGAGTCATCGCTACTGCAGCCCAAGTGACCACCAAAAGTGTAAGAAATATTCACCAAGTCTCCTGCGCTGGCCTTATCACTTAATGTAACAACCTTGGCATATGGATCGAAAGTACAGCTAGCATGCATTCCACCTTTACAATTAAATGACTTTTCTGAGTATCCAGCGCTGCCAAGCGAGTGGAAAATATCGACGTTTATGCTTGATTCGTCTATTTCCCATTGCGTTAAGTTAAAATCTGTTTGGTTCTCGACCGCTACAAAATCATCTCTCGTTTTTTTCGCCGATGTGTCAACTGTGACATTGAAATAATCTGCGCCGGTGCTTTCAGTTACGCAATGCATCTTTGGACTTGAATCAAAACAAACCAGACCTTTACCGAGTACAATGTCTGATACAATCGCATGATCATATTTTTTTGTGACCCACGTTTGGCCCTTAGGTGGTTCAAGTATTCCTTGATTGTCAAGTTTGTACTTGTAAACATATGCTCCAGCTGCGAAATACACTGCATTTTTGCTTTGATCTATTGATGGTGTCGAGGTCATTTTCTCGGTGCTCGAGACGCTGAATTTGAATTCTCCTGTTTTTGCATCAAGGCAAGTCATCTGTCCATCGACATCAGGGAATTTGCCTGTCTCGAAACAGGTTACATTTGCGTCTGACGCATCATCAACTGCTATGCCACTCGTAATGGGATCTGTAAATGTCTGGCACCACTGCTCAGAACCTGTCTGGTCATATTTGCAGACAAATTTGCCGAATCCAAGAATAATGCCATCGGAAACTAATGCAGGTTTTGACATGGCATATCCGCTCTTTATCAAAAGCTTTGCATTGAAAATCTCATTGCCATTGCCTTTGTCTAAGCATATGACAGATTTACTTGTGCCAGTGCCGAAACAAACAGCTTTTGCCGGGTCTCCGATTGCGCCCGTAACTCCGCGGTCTCCGAAACTCAGAGTCTGAAGCCTGTATATTATATCGGAGCCCACAACTTGTTCCGCCGGCGGCCCAACTACTACGAGGATAAGAACTGCTATCAAACCGAAAGCTATGAGAGCTATTATCATCTTACCAAGCCAGCTCGGCATTACAAAATCTGCGCGCTTGTTCATTTTCCTCTCAGTATATTCTGGAAGTAGTTAGGCGTTCCAGCGCCCTTTACGCTAAACAGCACCCATACTGCTACGATTATGATTAGGATTGTTATGGCTAAATATAATACTATCTTGAGTAAAGATGATTGTGCATGTTTCATAGCAGTTTTAGCACCACCAAGGCAAAGCCTATGACTACCAAAGCAGCTATCGCTCCGATTACGAGCCACTGCAATGTTCTTGCTGTTATCAGGTATCCCATCTTTTTACTGGAAATTCATCTGCGAAATTGGTGCGGCCAATGCCCCGAATAGTACGACTACCGCCATAGTTATTACTACATAAAAAACCGTCGCCATAATTAAATTTATCCCAAGCGCGTGTTTCTCTTCAATTTTGTCATGGCCGAAAATCACACTAGTTAATATGACAGACAGCACAATTGTTAATTCGATTACATAAATGCCAACTATCAGCTGGAAAGTTGTCGGCGGAATCATTGACTTTATCTGAAAGATGTCTGTTAAACCAGTCCCTGCGACTGGCGGCGCGCCTTCCGGACTTATTGTATTCAGGTTTTGCAGTTGCGAGCCGAGATTTTTCAATATCTGCGTCGTGAGTGCAGCAAGCCCGACTACTATGCCTGCTATTACCGGAATGAAGATTTTTACCTGCATCTGCATCTCGCTTGTTGTGTCCGCAAGCAGATCCTTCAGACGCTCGCCAACCCTGTGAACTGCCTGCAGGTATTTTGATATTGTCAGCATCGAATGTCCAACAATCTCTGGACTTTTCTTTGAACCTTCGACAAGAATAGACATTGCAGAACGTATCGTGGCAGAAGGAAAAAATGCCAGCGCGCCATTCTTTTCGTCAAAAATCGCGCTTTTGAGGCTCATGCCCATCTGCCTGATATTGTAATCAACAATCCGATAAAGTTTTGATACTTCTGATTTCTCTTCTTCCGCGACCTTTGAAAATGCCAGTTCCACCGGAACGTGCTCTTCCAGCCTTTCTCCTAGCTGGAAAGCAGAGGAAGCAAAAGCCTGTTCCATTGTTTCAATGCTTTTCTTCAACTTGATGAGATGGTTGACAGACCACCAGTAATATACGCCGAGACCTATTCCGACTGCTGCCACAATGTCGATACTTGCAAAAATCCCGATTTGTGAAAACAGTGCGTCATAGAACTGTTCTGCTGGCAGGCGATAGAGCTGCGTAAAATAAATCATCGCCGGCAAGCCGACCAATATCCCAGACAGCGACCCCAAAATCCTTGGCGATATGTTTAGACTGAATCTGCCGATTTTGACTGCAGGCTTTGCATACTTTGCCTGTATGAATTTGTAAATATCGGTTTCATCGGAGCCTGCTGGCCTTGTCTGCAGCACTGAATAGCCGATTAAGAAAACTGTAATTGGAAGCAGAATATCATAGAGCAGAACGAGCATTTCAGGTCTTATTGTAGCGCCCATGAATGCCGAGACCATTGGCAGCATTACGAGGCCCATTACAGGTAGAACTACGCCTAACATATGCAGGCTTTCTAAAGGAGACTGCATGTTATGTGCAAATGTAAGCATGTGGTCTTGCGTGCCTTCAAGAATGACATCAACTGCTTTGTCGAGAATATCGCGCCGCCTTTCTTCGACACCTTCGTACAAAGAAGATTCCACAAGGTTCATCGAATCAACAAATTCGTCATCCCAGCCGTGCCATGTTGTTGTGTAGTCATTAAGCGCGTCCTGAGCTGAAGAATAAACTTTTGATTCCAAATCCCAGAGTATCTTCATAAAATCCAAAGAGATAGGGGGAGACATGTTTTCTGCAACAAACCTGATTGCCTGCTCAATGTTTGGCGTGTGCTCCATGTAGATTACTGCATAGAGAACCGCCAGCACGAGCTGGTCAGAAGCCCGCGCACGCCAGGCCGTAAGTATTGATTTTGGAATTGTGGGAATGTAAAACAGAAGCCCGAGTGCGGAGAAAAGCCCGATCAAAATTATTGCAAGGTTAGCTGTAAAAACGAATGCTATCGCAGATATTACAAGAATAAATATTGCAAACAAATAGGATAATGAAAAAACGCTTGAAGGCGTGATTGCAAGGTGTGCCAGCTTCATGCTTGGCTCTATTCTGGCTATATCTTTCGGGCTTGCTTCTATCTTGAGAATTTTTTCTGCGCCATTGCACAGCTTTTCGAAAAGCAGGTGTGCTTTGCCTATCTGCTCCTGCTTGAAAATTTGGTATGACTGCGAATACGATACTTCGGGCTCGGGCGCCATACTTTCAGGATGCAGTTCCTTGCTCAATCTTGCTTTGTATTGTGCAATCAAGTCCTTGTAAATCAAGCTGCTGCCTCCTTTCTTCTTTTCAATTCTGTTTTTAGCCAGGCTTCCCATTCCGAATAAACACGCTTTGGATCGGTATAGCCTACTTCTTCTGCGATTATCGCGGATAATTTATGGAACTCGTCATTCGACTTCACAACAAAAGGAGCTTCCATCATGTCTGGATCGTTGGTCTTCTTTGCGGTATCAACGATGGCCTGTTTGATTTTCGCTCTCAACTCTATGTTGCCCCAGATGTTGTCCCAATTGCCTGCCCATTCTTTGACTCTACCGCCAATTGCTTTTATTATTTCAGATTCGCCTTCTAACAATGCTGATGTGGGCTCTATCATATCTGTTTTTGCATCGTAAGTCATCAGGTCTGCAAAGCCTTTTTCCAGAATAGGATCTTCGGTCCAAAACTTCCTTACTTCTGAAACTTGCGTAAGTCTTCTCCATCTTTCCAGTCCTGAAGTTGATGTGATAGTATTTGCAATCAAAATTATGTCTGTGGCTTTGAAAGATGTTTTTGGGACTCCGAGGTCATTTACAACTCTGTCAAAAACAGAATAAGGTGAGTCACCGTGTATTGTTCCTGCAACAATTTTCGCCAGAGCTCCAACTCTCATTGCCTCCCAAAGTGCTTTTGCCTCGACTGAACGCACTTCACCCAAAATCAGGGCAGAATCGCCCAGACGCAAAGCTGTTCTGATTGCCTGCTCTGCAGGTACTTCGGCTTCAGAGCCACTTATCACGGAACGAGTTTTCATTGAAAGAATATCATAGCCAAGCTGCCTGAGCTGCGCAACAGGAAGTTCCAAGGTGTCTTCAGATGTTATTATTCTGCTGTTTCTGGCAATCTCAACTAAAACTGCGCCAAGCAAAGATGTCTTACCTGCTGACCTCGTACCTGCTATCAGCATCGTTCTTGCGCCGTCAACTAAAAATGAAATCAAGCCAGCTGCCATTGGAGAAAGCATCTTTGCATGTATGAAAAGCGGAAGAGTCCAGCTCTTATCTCGGTGTCTTCTAAAAGCAAAAGCATATCCTGACGGGCTTAGCGGCCTCTGCAATGCGGCAACTCTGGCTCTGGCATGAGGCACTGCTAAATCTGTATCGAGAACAGGATTTGCTTCGTCTAAAGCACGTCCGGAAATTAATCTTAATTTTGTTGCCCAGGATTCGCCTTCGTGCGGCAATGGCGTGATGTTTGTTCTGCATTCGCCATAATCTGCGTGCATCACTGAGATAGGACTTGTGCCTATTGGCGCATTGACTACAATGTCCTGTATGTTCGGGTCTGATAACAGGACTTCAATCATTCCAAAACCAATTGTGTAACGCAGAAGTATTCGTGCAAGCTCTTCCAATTCAGTATATTCCAGTTTAATTCCGCGCGCTCTTGCTAGGTCTGCAATCAGGTCTTTTTGCACGCTGAAGAAAATCTCCCTTGTTCTTTCAACTTCGAGATATTCCTCGCGTTCCGGCCTGTGCTCTGCCATAACTTCTCTGGCTGCTGTCAAAAGGGAATATTTTTCTTCTGTCAATCTGAATTCGGGAGGAATTATGTGATATTGCGGTCTGATATCATTAGGAACTTTCAGTATCAGGACTTCTGTACCTTCAGGAAGAGAATATGATGCAAGCTCTTCAGCGCCAGTTGGATACGCTGTAACAAGCTTCGTGTACATGAAAAACGGCCTTATGCTAGGCTTGAAGAATCTCCTGTAAAGAGTTCTGTCACCTGGCTGCCATCCCGGAAGATGCGGCCTCGCCAATTTAATCAGCGCTGTTGCCGAAAGAGCATCAACTATGTGGGAGAGCGTGTCGATAAACGCTCCAACACAGTCCGCATACTCTGGAACCGGTGGAATTTTCTGCTTTATTTCTTCCTCTCTTCTGCGCCTTGTTAGACTGACATATGCACCAATCGGATCTTCTTTTAACCTGTGAAGAATTAGGTCGTGCAGGAAATCAGACCAAGCCGGTATGAACCGCTGGCATTCTGGCTTTAACCCGAACTTTGAGAAATCAAAAATGTTTTCCTCTTTTACAAGCTTGTTGTAGACATCAACTATCTCCAGCAAAAGCTTAACCTGGTCCCATTCGTAAGTATACTCTTCCCGCTGCATAAATGATATTTTGACTACTTTGCCTGATTCTAGCAGAATGCCAAAGACCTGGGCCATTATGTTCTTGTCATCTTCAAGGGAAGGAGAATACATGCTACCTTCGTAGTCTATTTTCAAAATCTTGGTGCCAGCTTCTGAAGTTACCTTATAATCCCCTGTGGCCATGTATCTGACTTAATTTTGCTATTAATATATATTATTAATGTGAGGTTACTATTTCGTTAGAGTAGCATAATATTTATAGCAAAACTTTCTATGTAAAGAGCATGCCTAACGGTTTTCCTACACAAACATCTTTTCCTAGCGCACCATTTCCCGCTCCTGCGCGTGCTCCTTCTTCTTTCATGGCGCCAAAGAGACTTCCACCTGAAATCGAAGATTTCCAGAAAAAAGTTTCTGAACAAACCTCTGACCTGTCGTCAAGAGTCAAATTGATTGAGGAACGAATCGAGAATTTGAGGAACCACCTGGACTTAGTTGACGGTTCTCTTGTTGAAAAACACAAATCTCTTGTTTCTAACATCAGGGATTTGGAAGACGGCATGCGTGGCTTGCGTGCAGATATGGACATGCTGAAAGAGCTTGCAGAGCGCCTTGCAAAGCGCATGGAAGCCTTTGCATCAAAAGAAGAGCTAAAAATCATTGAAAGATATGTTTCGCTTTGGCAGCCAATGAATTTCGTAACGAGAGCAGAAGTCAAGGCTGCGGTACAAAACATTTTAAAGGAACAGGGCTTTAAGATAGCTGAGGAGGCATAATGGCTGACCCACTTCCATTTTTCAGAAAAAAGAGAGAGGAACCTGAAATTCCACCTCAATTTGATATTACTGGAGAACTTCCACCTTTACCTGATTTCGGTGCACCTCCAATTGATGATATGCGCGCCAGAGGCATGCAACCAAGAGAGATTGTCCGTGATTTAACGGCAAAAGGGTATCCTTCTACAGACATTGCCACGGGAATGGAAATGTCCTCTCAGTCACCTGCATTTTATCCTGCTGCTCCTATGGGCATGCCAGCACCACCAACACCACCCCCAAGACCAACACCTATCAGAATTCCTATTGAAGATATAGAAAGAGTCTCAGAAGCCATAATTTCGGAGAAGTGGAAAGACGTCGCAAAAGATATCGATGACATGAAAACATGGCGTAATGAAACCGAGAGTGCATTATCAAACCTGTCGGACAGGATGACAAAGCTTGAAATGAAACTTGAATCTGTTGAGCAGGCAATTCTAGGCAAAGTCGAGGAATACGGCAAGAGTATCACTGACGTCGGAACAGAACTAAAGGCGATGCAGCGCGTTTTTCAGACTGTGATGCCTACTTTCACAGAGAACATCAAAGACCTCAGAGACCTAGTTGATACTGCTAAACTCAAGGGCTTCAAAGCTACCAAAAGAAAACGTTGAACTTTTCTGTGGGCTCGAACAAAGTGAGACCCACTACATTCTAGATTTGTGAATCTGAAAGAAAGCGTTAATTCTGATTTATCTATTTCTTCTGAAAGAAAAACAAATCTGGCCTTTTTTCCCGCCACCTTCTCTTGTTATGAAATATGCTGCAACTCCAAACAATATCAGCAGGATCATTGTTGCTAAAATAGGTGGAGAGAAAATTATGCTTGTTACTAAAGCGGACATTATCGCTGCTGCTTCCTGAGTCGGAGTTAAGCCCTGAGGTACTGTAGTGATGTTAAGCCTCGCTGCTTCTTCTGGATTTTGCGTAACCAGTCCGCTCTCAGGGAAAGTCTGGCTGAACACAATGAAGAAAAGCAGTAAAAATATTACAATTATTGTTCCATAGCCTTCGGGCTGTTTGAGGACTGCCACCATGCTTTCTTGCTTTACGCCCATAAACATGAATACGAGCATCAGCAACAAGAGCATTACAAGGAAAGCCGTAAAGAAAACTGAAAACTGTGTGAGAATTTCTGAAGCTTTTATCGACGCGGTAAATATAAATGCCAGTGCGAAAGCAATTATCGAATTGATTGTTTTGGATTCTCCAAATGGTTTGAATTTTGTCAGCGCACCATAGACAAGTGCAAATATCAGCAGGAAGGGCAGTAGCACTGTGTAAACGCCTAGATTCTGCATAATTGCTATCGCATCAAACAATGTCGCCATCAACTGCAAACAGTTGACGTTTGTAGGTTTCGCACTTCATGCTCAAGCCTAATCATCAACTGGACCTCCTATCCTTAATTAAATCTAAAAAATGTATAGAATATAAAGATTGTCCTAATCTTTTGATTGTGTTACGGCGTAAAGTATTACCCCTATAAAGCCAACTATAATCGCGAGAGCAACCATGAATGCCTGCGTCTCCGCTGGTATGTCGAGCGATATAGTGCCCCCCACAAATTGACTGAATGCGTAGAGAGCTGGCACACTTGGACCCAATGCAGATCCTGCAATAGCTACAAATATGAGTGTAACAATTCCGCCAATCAGCCACATCCATTTATTAGGCTGAGCAAATGCGGTTTCAAGATTAATATTAAACATAGCTAAAACCATCAGCAGCAGAACAATAATTACCAGCAAGAAACTAGCTTGCGGCAGTAAAGTTGCTATCGCATCCACGACTGGCGTATATGCTATGAAGAAGAATCCGAATACTAATGCTACGATTGCTGATATCGTTTTTGTTGATGTTTTGTCTGCAGCGCCAAGAACTCCTGTCTTCATCAAAATAGCATATATGATTGCAAAAACCAGCAAGAAGGGAAGCACAACTCTGAAAAATCCGAATGTCTGCAAAAGCGCGAGTACGTTGTCAAAAGGCCCGACGCCTGTGACTGATGGAATTGAAAATGTTGCCTGGTTTGTTGCTGCCTGAACTAAGAATGGATTAACCACTTTTTACCCCCTAATTGACTTTTCTATATTTTGGTTGAATATAAATGTTATGTAGCCTTACAAATACTGCTCTATATCCTCTGGCTTTAAATTTGCTTTTCTTAAGATTCCTAAAATTGTCCCGATTTTAAGTTCTTCATGGACAGGAATCACCGTGCCAATCTTCCCAGCGGAGGTTTCTTTGACTAAAATAACGTGGCTTCCTGCTTGCCTTACGGCTTTAAAACCGAGCTTATTGCACAATATTTTGATGAGCTCCTTGCCAGAAAGCTTACGCAACTGTGGCATGAGTGGGCACCTTTACTTCAAAAACCGTAAAAAAAGGCTTGCCTTCGCCTTTCAGAGGAAATTCCGTTAAATACAATTCAACTGCTTCCTTCAGATTCGCTACTGCTTCGTCTATTGTTTTGCCTTGGCTGACTACGCCCGTTTCGGGATTTTCAGCCACGTAAGCGTCCTCTTCCTTCTTTAAGACTGCTGTAAAAATCTGTTTGCCCATTCTAATTTTAAGGTGTCTATTGCTTTTAAAACTTGGCTTTGCGCAAGCAAAGATGGCTTCGGGGCATTTTACTGGCATCGGAGCGATTAGCGAAGTATGCCTAAAACTCCGGATTTTTGAATCCGAAAGCTTTATATACCCTTTTCTATATAGATAATATAGTAACTATACAGTGACTATAGGAGATAAACAAAATGAAATCACTAATACCAGAAGCTAAGGAAAATCTCGAAAACTGCAAAGAGCTCTTGAGAGAAGCAGACTGCCTCAAAACAGATGCCAGAAACCTACGTGAAGATATAGAACATTCAAAAGATAATGTAGACTACCTGCAGGCCAGAGCTCTTGAAACTATTTGCGGCGATGTTCGTTTAGGAAAAAATAATGCGTTCTATTGCGCAAATTCCAACGAATGCCCTTACAAAGGAGATTCAGTCAGAATAGCTGCTGCGGGAGGCAATAGTTTTGTTGCCCCTGTTTGCGGAAAAGCATACGATAGCAAAAAGGAGAAATAAAATGAAACAATTTACGATAACAAAAAGGATTGCCAAGCAAGGCAAACAGGCAGTAATATTGATACCAAAATTACTGCAAGATGAACTTAGACCAAACTCAATAGTAAAACTGACTATTGATGTATTGAAGGAGGGAAACTAAAATGGCAAAATTAAATTTGGAACAAAGATTGCAAGACGCATTTACAGTACCAGCAAGCCTTGAGCAAAAAGGCGAAACTGGCTATTTCGCTAGACCCCTTTACGAGGTTCCGGCAGTAAGCAACAAAAAGTTCAATCAACTGAAAGTAAAGAAGGGCAAAGTGTCAAAGGGCGCCTACATGAAGCTTATTGATGGCCTTGGCTCTAGATTAGGATTGAAGAGCTTTTGGACCGGAAGAGAATACACTGTTGACGACTCAAACCCCGATGCTATAACTGTAAAGTATGACCTATATCATCCTTGGGGAAACACATTTTGCGAAGGTCTATTTTACTGGCCAAAACACAGAACTCTTGAGCTGACAATAGGCAAGAACGATGGAAAAGTGACCTTGAACTACGTGCAAGGAGAAAACCTGCCTGCTTATGTCATAAAGAGGGACTTAAACAGAATGTACTCTGCTTTGACAAACAAGAGCTACTTGTTCGTAAAACCGCCTGCAGCAACTGCTCCAGGAACTGCGCCAACGCCAACACCTACTCCAACTCCTGCGCCGACACCTGCACCAACAACTCCGGCAGCTGGACCACAACCAGGAGCAGAACCAACTATTACTGAGGTCATAGCAGCACTACCTGCACAACTCAAGAACGCGGCTATAGCACAGTATAATGCGGCTAAAGCGCTGATAGACTCTCCTGCAAAATACTTTCAGCAGATGTTCACCTAATAAAACACATGAGCTTAGTCTAAACTAAGCTCTATTTTTTCGGCGTAAGCCGTGATATCGGTAAGCGCCATTTTCATTTTTCTCTTAGAACTTTCTGCTGGCGCAGCCCATACCGCAATCCTTGTTCTGATATCTGTTAATTTATGATCATTAGCTGCTTTTAATCTGTCAAATTCCTCGATTTTTCTCTGATACATCAGTTTCTGCCTGTCGTCCTTTATCTTCTCTATTACTTTTTTCATCTTTTCGACTTGTGTTTCTAGATTTTTATTTACCTTTTCGATAGCTTCCGCTTGCATTTCAAGCCCTTTCATTGGCCCGATGTATTGCGCTACCTTTCTGTAAGCAACTAAAAACTCGTTTATAGCCTTGCCTAGCTTTCGAACATATTCATCTGTGGTGGCCATGCTCAAACTACGAATACTGAGAATAAATACTTTAAGGTATGCAAAGGTTTTTATGACTTTAGTTACCATATGGTAATACTATGGCGACTTTGGCTGGTACTTGTCTTGAAGAAAAAGTGGCTCCTGAGCATTTCAAAGAATACGAAATAACGCCCGGAGACGGCTTGCACAGGGTAATTGCCGAAAGCTTATTCTATCAAAATTATCTTGATTCAACAGATAAGAAAGGAACTTTCTCAGAATGGTACCAGCAAAATCTTGCAGATAAACCCTTGACAGAAAGACTTGAAATCGAAGGGCATAGCTACAAATTAAATCTGGGCATCAAAGTTACAGAAAAAGATGTTCTCGACAGCGACAAATTCAAAGAACTCGTTCTCAAAGCCCAACAAAAGGCGAAGGAAGCGAAATCAGTCATTTTATACGAATTAAAAATAGTGGGCTGGCCCAACAACTACGGTGTTGTGCTTGCAAATGGCCTTGAAACTACAGATAAAACAGAAGACAAAGACGTGCCAATCTGGCTGAATGTAGGAATGGACGACAAACATTATTCTTTTGTCAAGGCAAATAAAGATGGCAAGTCAGAAATATTCTACGTGCACACTTTCGAGAGAAATGATGCTCAAATTGTAGAATACGACAACTAAAGAAGCTTTCTTATCTCAGCAAGTGTCAGTTCCATACGCTCAGCTTCACTAATAACTTTTTTCGCTGCTTGCGCAACTGGCGTACCTTTTGTTTCTATTGCAATTTTTTCGGCGTTTTCTTTCACGGCTTCTACTGCTTTTTCAGCTTGCGCGGGATTTTTTTGTGCCTCTTCCATTGCTGTTTTCATTTCCTGATCTGCTTCCATAAGCTGACTTTCGGCTTTTTTAGTTGCTAAGCCAGGATGTTCACGTATCATCTCCCCCAAAAATTTCACCCCTTCGCGGGTAGCCTGAGCTTTCACCGCCAATTCTTCTTCGAGCTCCAAGGCCTCAGTTTCAAGCTGCTTTCTTCTTTTTTCTATGGTCCCAAGTTGTGCCTCAAGATAGCGGCATCTTTTTTCAAAACCAATTATCTTATCGTTTGTTTCTTCTGACAGAGTAATATATTTCCCAACTTCGGCTGCCACTTGCTGTTTTAGAGCAGGATTAGCCGTTACTTGCTTATTTAAACTTAGAGCGCATTGTTCATAATATAATTTCAATTTCTGCAACTGATCTATCCTTAACAAAATTTCATTGAGCTCTTTGCTTATTTGTTCAGCCAATTTAGAAAGTTCTTCTTCTCTTATCTCGCCGTGTCCTGCCTCATATTCCTCAAAAAACAACACTTCTTGAGCCAATCCTTTGATTTCATTCAATTGCTCGGGGTCAAGTCTAGCTTCCTGCAAAGCAAAGGTATACGCCTTCTCGAGTGCCTCCTCTGCCGCAGTCATATTTCCAGCAGCTTCCGCTTTCCCGGCTTCTCTGAGAAATCCTTGCTCCCTAGTTGCTTCTTTAATCGCTGCTTCTTCTTGACGGAGCTCTTTGACAATTTTTGCTTGCTCAGTTAAGGTCAAAGTTCTTTCTTTCATTTTTGTCGCAATTACGTCCCAATCTACCATTTCAGATGAGAATTATTAAAAAATATTAAAAGGTGGAGCTTTCGACTTCTCCTTCAATCTGAGTGATTAGTGATTCTACTTTTTTAAGGGCGATTTGTTCATTTTCAAACCAAGTGGCTGCTTTTTGGGCCGTAGCTGCAATAAAAGCTTTCGTCGGCATTGTGCCAATTGCGCTTGTAAGCGTTTTAACTTGATTAAAAGCGTCATTTTCCTCAGTGTATAGAGTCTCTAAATCCTGGTAAGCAGAATTTAGCTGGTTCCAGACTGTCTGGAGTGGTGTGCCTGCCGCCGCTGTTGGCGGCGTCGTGGCATGATTTGTATTTGGATGGTGCAATGCATTTATTTCCGCCCGGAGATCTGCCATCATACCCTTATTTTCCCGGGTCTCCAGTTTGATGTCTTTCTGTAAAACTTTAACGAACTTCTCGTATTGCTTGAGATCCGGACCATTGGGGGTTGCTAAATCAACAACTAACTGATGAACAGGAAGGTGGTTCATCATTAGCTCTATATCTCTTAGAGCAACTATGGCTTTCCTCGATACTCCTGCCTCGTACATTGCCTTCTTCAAAATGTCCCTTGAGTCATAAAGTACTTGAGTTTTTGCACTCGAAGATATTTTCGATAAAGTCCAGATTCGCGACTTGTGAATTAGCAGTATAAATCCAAAGACTATTAATGCAACGCCAACGAACCATGCAAGCCATGATGCGCTGCTGAGATTGTTGAAATTGCGGATGTAGGACCAGGAGGTTATATTTCCAAAAAGAAGCAATGCGCCAGAAACTGCGCATCCCGCGCCCAAAATCGACCATTTGTGAGTTGAATTATCTGGAGTCATTGACCAGCTGAAATAAATGATTGCTGCAGGCATAGCTAAAACTAGGGCGGTTGAAATGCTTGCGCCAAGCGTTCCAGCCAACGTCATTACCGCATCCCGCGGTATGAATCTGACACCTATCAACGCAAAGATAAGTCCAAGGATAACTGAAACATATTTTTTGTCTGCAAAAATTTTTGACTTATCTAAAAACACAGAAAAGATAGTCATTATCGCTAAAAAGATAAGGAATTTAATAGTTAGTAATTCTGCGGTTGTTCCGGTTGACTCTCCAAAAACATAGCCTACGCCATTAATGATGGCGTCCATAGAAGGCGCCGGTATGGCTCCAAAGCTTCCGGGCTGTGATTCCTGCGCCAAAACAGGCACCATTACGCTGCTTAATGCTATAATTGGCAAAGCCAGCTTTCTTAAAAATCCTGTGGCCATGTCAATTCCTAATAATATAGAATATATAAAATCTTTGTTTGAAGATTTATTATAAAATCCGCGGATCTTATATATAAATAATGTTTTCAGGAATAATGTTTTTAGGCTCACCTGTGCAGCTGGTAAGCCAGCATGTCAAGCTGATTCTCTGCATCTTTCAAACGCGCCCTTAACTGGCTCCAGGCATACTTTTCCGTGTCATTTAATGTTGCCAGGATTTTTTGTTCATACGAGTCAACCAAGTTGTTCAATCTGTCTGCCTCATGCAGGTTTCCAGAATCAAGCGCCTTTTTTGCTTTTGCTTCTAAGGTCATCATGCCCCGCAAAAATTCCATGAGATTTGGATGTCTGCTCTCGAACTCTGCAATTAATTTTTCTTTTTGCTTAACCAGACCATCTTCTAGCGTCATAGCTTTTCTTACAGTTTTATCCATACTAACTGCTTTCTTCCCAAAAATGCTCCAAGCCATAGCTAATATATCAAAATCCGGCTATTTAAAACTTAAGAAATTCTTCTTCTTTGTGACTTAATTTGTGTTTTTAGCCTGCAACTCTCTCTGCCTCGCGTGCTTCAATAAGACCTTTCTTTATTCTTGCTGCTCTTGCAGCTTCGAGTTTTATCCTCAATTCATTTTTTTGTACTTCGTTAGAAATATTTTCCAGCAAACCCCCTGAAAACTCCTCATACTCTTTCATCAACTTGTCCACCAAAGCGTGATTTCCTTTCTCCAATGCTCGCCTGGCGTCCTCTCTTGTTTGGATCAGCTGGCCTTCCCTTGCGCGGTCCTTAGCTTCAAGCTCATCAAGCTCTTTCCTGATATCGTCTTCTTTAGCGAGCAAATTCAACTCTTCTTTTGTTAATTCGACTTCTTCAATGCCAAGAATTCCCTGAACTTCCTTTTGTTGCTTTTTCCCAAATGGCCAGCCCAATACCATTTAATTATTTAGCAGCGTAGTTACTTATAAATTCTTCTTCCTTGTGGCTTAATTTGGCCGGAACTATGAGACAGAAAGGCGCATCTCCAAAATTGGCATCATGCAGCTCTTCTGCACTGCCAGCCTTTATGGCTGCGTTTTCCGTTCCCAGACGAGCGCATCCGACGCAGAGCGTGCTTTCAATAAAGACCTTGAGCTTCCTGTTCTTATTGATATTCAGCAAAATATCAATCGCCTCTGGTATTGTCAGGAACTTTTTCTGTTCCGGTTTCAAATCCAGTAAAAACAAAGTGTGCGCCCCTATTGACATATTTTCAATCAAAATATCGAAGAATGATTCTGGCAAAAACCCTTTTTCAGGAATTGGAATTGATGCGGTTTTCCCGAATCTGTATAAACTAAGACCTGTTTCAGCGACAGCTGTGAAAATAGAAGGCGCGCGAATAATCTTTGTTTCAAATTTTTTCTTTCTTGCCATTTGCAGGATTTCAAAATGCGTGGTTGCTGAAAGAGCATCTCCTAATGTCAATAATGCAACTTCCTTTACATGTGCATTTTTGAGGAAAGGCATTTCCTCTTCTGTCTTTTTTCTGTCCAAGGAGATTATTTTCTTGCCAATCAATCGAGATAATTGCTCAACAGTAAAATCAGAGACCGAAGTATAGTTTTCAAGATATACTTCATCGCATTTATTCAGAATTTCAAGAGCTTTCAATGACAAGTCTTTCCAACTTAGCCCGAGGCCAATTAAATATAACATTAAACAACGCCTTCTTTTTTTAATAATTCTAAAAGTTGTGTTGAAACTGCTTGCACGTCTTTTAGTGCAAGCTCTGCGTCTTGTCTAGTCGCAGTCTTGCCTCTGTAAAATATATCATTTCTTAAAACTCTATATTTGTCTATTTTTTCTATGCTGACCCTGCTCAAATCTTTGGTGTAAAACTCTCTTAAAAACTCTATAGCTGCTTCGTGCGAATATGACTTGTATCCTTTGACTGCCAATAGTGCGTCTGTAAGCTCCTTCAAAACATTGTAGCATCTTTCAATGATTTCAAAAGCATTCTCTTTATCCAAATCTGCCGTCAACAATGTGTCAAGTCTAAGTTTTGCTAATTGTATGAGATTTTTTGCTAGATTCTTATCTGATACGAGCCTCTTTACGTCTCCAGTTGTCAAGTAAGTTTGAAATCTCATAGCACTTCCAAATAGCCTTTAAGTATCACGCCATTAATTACGTTGTTGATGAGCTCTTTGTTCTTCTTTTTCGCAATCTCAAATTCAGCTTTGTTAAAAAGCTGCAGCATTATGGGCTTGCCGAGCTTTTTTTCAAATTCCTTTAAATTAAGTTCTTTTTTATTCACAGAAAATACAAATAGATCGATATCTGAACGCTCTGCGTCTTCGCCTCGGGCAGCAGAGCCAAAAAGCACAATAGCTTCGGGATAGTTAAGCTGCTCATCCAAATATTCTATTAGTCCAGAAGCAAAAATTTTGTTAATACTATAGAATTTTTTAGCCCACTTATACTCCAGAGCATCCCAATTTACCTTGTAAAAAACATAATGCTTTTCCTTTTCTGTTTTAATAATATTTTCCTCTAGGAGCTTCTTTAGGGCAGATTTTACTGCGGTTGTGGAAAGTTTGGTAAGGCGAGCAAGCTCTCTAAGCTGAAACCTGCTTGTCGGCTTCTCTAAAAACTGCATCAAGATGTTATTTTTATATGACATATGTTATTTTAAAATAACGACTGTTATTTAAATGTTACGTTTAGCAACATCGGCGGAATCGGTGATTCTGCTTTATGTTACGGTTTCAAGCTCAAGTCCTGCCAACTCAATCCAAGCCCTATCAAATACAGCATGAAAACACTTATAATATTCGATTTTTAAATCTGAGTATGGCCATTTACGGCGACCTGTTAGGAAATTACGCTCTCCTCAACATAGTATCGAGCTTCAGAGCGTTCCTCGTATCCAGCGGCTTTATCTGGATCATCTGGGTCGCAGTCGCGACTTTCGCGTTACTTTTTGTCGGGGGAATTAAAAGTTCCCTGAAAGAATTTAATCCAGGCAAGGCCTTGTTCTCAATTGTCTGGCTATTCGCTGCCGGCGTAGCATCCTATATCGCGGTGGGCAGCGCAATTGCCATGATTTTACCGGTGGTGGCGGGATTAGCAGTTGTATCTTTCACTAGAAAAGCTGAGAAAAAAGAAATCAAAGCGGGAGTTCCAGAGCGGGCGCAAACCGCAGCTGTTGCAAGGGAAGAGGTTGCCGAAGTTGAAGAAGAAAAAGAGGAAGAAGTAGAAGAAGCAGAAACAGCGAAAGAAGAAGAGTTGACAGAATTTGCAATCAAAGAAGAATACACAAAGGCGCAATTAATGCAAGCTACTCGTTCAAGGGTAGAAGCGCTAAAAGTAGCTGGTTATGACGCCTTGGACCAGCAATACAAAGTTCCGGTTGTAAGTGTTTTGCTGGGTTTGCTAAGCAAATTACTTGCCCTGGTGCAGCAAGAAGACCAGAACGCCGCGGAAGTATTTAGTTTGGAAAAACAAAAAACCAAGATGGACTCCATGAAGAAAAACAGGGAAAGCGCAGAAGAAAATATGGATGTATTGGTATCCAGATTAGAGAATGCCGTTAAAAAATTCGAAAGGATTGATTTGCGCACTGAAGGTACGCGGACTAAGGATACGATGCGGCAAGTGCTTAATATAGACCAACAAGTGACAGGATTTGTTAATGCCCAGAGGGGACTGCAGAAAGCATCTGAGCAAGAAGAAAAATTGGAATTAAGGATGCAGAAACTATCTGCAAGCAGTCTTCAGAAGTTTAAAGCACTCGTAGACAGATCTTTGGCTGAGACAAAAAGATTCTATGCGGAAGTCCAGAAAAAAATACCGCCACAGCAAGTTGCGGCTGAATACAACAAAGTTGATACTTATTTTGTAGAAAGCGACCAGCTGTCTGTTGCACACCAGGAAGCAATGGAAAAAGACATTATGGCAGATGAAACGGCGCTAACTGAAAAGGCCAAAGACTTGCAAATAGGTGAGCGCACACAATTACTTTTAGTAGATAGGGAAAAACTAATGATGCGGGTAGCAGCCATAAAAAACAACATTCAAGCAGAACAGCAAGCCGCACAGACAGCAGCAAAAATGCAGCAAGAATTAAACATGTCTGCTGAATTGACGAGAAAAGTTCAGGAAAACATAAAGCGCGACATATTGGAGCTGCAGAAAGCCAAGCAAGAAGAGGCTCAAGCTTCGGGTATGGCAGCTTTCATGGGAAGTATGCCTGCCAGATAGGAAATGCTATGAAAGACGAAACACTAAACAAAGCAAAGGTCTTGGTGAAAAAACTCGATAAAGTAATTGCTAATACTAATAAAAAAATCAAATTACATTCATCTAAAGCGCAAGGCTTCCTTGAACAAAAAAATGCTGTTCATGCCCATCACATCAAAATCAAAGGTTTTATAGGAAAAGTGAAGCCCGAGCATGTCAAGAAAATCCATGCGCATAGCAGCAAGCTAACACAAGTGCAGCAAAATCTACATCAGCATCACGCTTCATACACGGATCTAGCTGAAAAATACAAAAAACACCTTGCTGTATTCAAATCAGCTAAGACAAACCTACTTAGGCAAATGAAAAACGTAACCGCGGGTAAATACTCCGCGGCAGAATTGAAAAAGTTTGATGCCTGGCTCGATGAAGCGCTCACAAAACTATCTGCTATTCCGGACTAAAGCCTTACCTTCCTCTTAGCAGTCTAGCTTCTTCGCCTTCTTCGATTTGGAGCTCCTGATACTCCTGTTGTATGTCGTTAAGCTCTGCTTGAAGAGCTTGTTTTCTCAGCACAAGAAACTTTACCATCATGTTTAGTAGATTCTGTTTTTGGTTTTCTAGGTTTTTTTGCCAGCCCCTTCCCCTCTCAGCCATTATAGCTCTGAGTTCTTGACGGGCTTCAACCAGCATCGTGCGTGTTTCTGCCAAGTCTTTTTTTTCAGCTGCAAAATCTCTCTGTAGTAAATTCATTAAACGCTCATCTAATTGCTCCTCAGATATTTCTTCGGCACCTATCATTTTACATCAAAATCCTTTATAACACCGAAATATAAAAAATGGTATGGTTAAGACTCTGAAGGTCAAGAAAGCGCAGGGCGAGACCGCAAGACTTTTTCTTGTTGAGAAAGGATGGCTTGACAAAACAAGAATTGTAGGTCGTTCAGCACTGCGTTACCTCATATTATCGCTGAATCCCGATTTCAAGGAATCTATTTTGAAGAAAAAATTTCCGGGCTGCAGGATTGAGGAAAAAAATATGCCTAAAATGCCACCAGTACCTGGCGATTTAAAGGACTTGCTGAAGGATTTCCTTCCTGAAAAAAATCTTGAGCGCGTCGTAAAAAGCTATGATGTTGTCGGCGATATAGCTATTCTCGAAATCCCAAAAAATCTTGATAGGTACGAACTGCAAATTGCTCATGCTTTGAAGCGCGCAAATCCTTACCTGAAAACAATTGTCAGGAAAGCAGGACCTATTTCCGATGAATTCAGGATTCGTCCTCTAAAACATCTTACTGGCGAGAAGACAACTGAAACGACGCATAAAGAAGCAGGTGTTGCTTTGCATTTAGATATTTCAAAAGTTTATTTTAGTCCTAGAACTTCAAATGAGAGATTAAGAATTGCCCGCTTAATCAAACCGAGTGAAGACGTTTTGGTCATGTTTGCTGGCATCGGAGTTTATCCGCTTGTTATCACAAAATTCCAGCAGAACTGCCATGTCTGGGCTATTGAGAAAAACCCTGACGCCGTCGAATACATGGAAGAAAATATCAGGGCGAACAGGGCCGGCCATCTGATAACCGCTATCAAAGGCGACGTAAAGGAAGCCATGCCAAAACTCGGAATGTATTTTGACAGGATTGTCATGCCTTATCCTGAAAAAGCCTTCAATTTTCTAGATTTAGCTTTCAATTACATAAAACCAAAGAGCATTATTCATTACTACGCATTCCTGCGTGAAGACAAGATTGATGAACACATAAAATTGATTGAAAAAATAGCAAATAAATGCGGAAAAAAAATAGAAGTGCAAAACTGGCAAAGAGCCACAAGTTATGCCCCGAGGACTTGGAGCTTTGTTTTTGACATCAAAGTCAGCTAATTTTATATACTGCCTTATTTTCAGATAATATATGCCGAAAGAGCAATTCGTTGTAACACCTTGGGAAGTTTCTGGCGAGGTGGATTACGAGAAGTTGATAAAGGAATTTGGCACTGAACCTATTACTGATGAACTTCTTGACCGCATAAAGAAGCACACAAAAGAGCTGCACTTCATGCTAAAAAGAAAGATTTTCTTCTCTCACCGCGATTTAAACTGGCTTCTGAACGAATACGAGAAAGGAAACAAATTCTTCCTCTATACTGGCAGAGGGCCGTCAGGTGGAACACACATAGGCCATTTGCTACCTTGGGTATTAACAAAATGGCTACAAGAAAAGTTTGATGCTGAACTCTGGTTCCAATTCACAGATGATGAAAAATTCCTGTTCAGGAAAAAAAATGCTGAGCTGGAGGATTATACAAAAATTGCCTATGAAAATGCTCTCGATGTGATTGCTGTCGGATTTGATCCAAAAAAAACACATTTTCTTATCGACACTTCACCTCAACACATTGGCTTAATGTACAAAGAAGCAGTAAAAATAGCAGATAAGATAACCGCATCTACGGTAAAGGCTGCGTTCGGCTTTAAAGACGATTTTAGCATCGGGCAATTTTTCTTTACATCAATGCAGGCTGTGCCTGCGGTTTTGCCGTCTGTCCTGAAAGGCAAAAACATACCTTGCTTAATCCCGCTCGCTGTCGACCAAGACCCGCACTTCAGAATTGCAAGAGATGTTTACCCGAAGCTTGGATTTTACAAACCGGCAATAATCCATGCAAAATTCATGACTGGCTTGCTTGCAGATGGCAAGATGTCAGCATCAATTCCGCAATCTACTATCTACACCACTGACTCTGCTAAAGAGGTTGAAGAAAAAATAAAGAAGCATGCGTTTTCCGGTGGCAGAGGCAGCTTAGCAGAACACCGCAAGTATGGCGGAAATCCTGACATTGATGTCTGCTATCAATGGCTGCAGGCATTCTTCGAACCAGATGATAAAAAATTGGCGAAAATCTATAATGATTACAAATCCGGCAAATTGCTGACTTCAGAATTGAAATCTTATACCATTGAAAAGATAAATGCGTTCCTGAAAGAACACCAGAAGAAAAGGGAACAGGCTAAAAAACAGCTGGATAAGTTCTTGTATAAAGCCTAAACCGAAATATTTATAAATATTATAATCATTATAATTATTATGGAAAATACTACCATCGCCATAAGCAAGGATATAAAAGAAAAACTAAATGCATTCGGCGCTAAAGGCGAAACCTACAATGAACTAATAGCCCAACTAATTGAGATAGCTGAAAAATCTGAATTCTTAGAAAAGCAAAAATCTATCTTGCGCACAGAGAGGTTTGTTAGCGTTGACAAACTTTGAAGTTCTTATTTCAGAAACTGCTGTAAAACAATTAACAGAGCTTGACAAAGACGTGCAGACAAGAATAAAAGCTCATTTTCCAGCTCTCAAAAATGATCCCTTCAGAAACCGCTCTGGTGCAGATATCAAAAAGCTGAAGGGATTCAACAATCCTGCACTTTATCGTTTGCGGGTTGGCGATTACAGAATCGTCTACACGATAGATAAAACCACTGTTAAAATTACTGAACTATTTAGGCGAGGAAAAGGTTATTCTTGGCTTGATTAATCTTAAAAATTTAATCACTCTAGTTTAATTAATGAAATTTGCATTTATCTTAGCTGGCATTGCCTTGATTTTGTTTGGAGTCGGTTTGTTCTTGATACCGCATTCTGAAAAAAAAGAATCTTACATTTCAATTACTTTTGATGATGGCTATGTTTCTCAATATAGTGCTGCGAAACAGCTTGAGAATTATGGCTGGCGCGGCGTTATTTATTTCCCTTCAGGCTTAGCCGGAAAAGAGTTTGAAGGAATTCCCGTGATGAGCTGGCAGCAAATAGAAGATCTGCATTCAAAAGGTCACGAAATAGGCGCACATACATTAACACATGCTAGAGCCAGCAATGTTAGCAGAGAACAATGGGAATATGAAGTAAGAGAAGGTAAAACTCTTCTAATGCAGCATGGCATAAATGCAGAAAGTTTTGCGTATCCCTATAACGATGTAAATTATCCCGACATTATCAAAAAATATTTCTCAAGCCAAAGAAACGTAAATGGCGGGATAAATGAAATCGGAACTGATGAGATCTATGGACTTGCACTTGTTCACAATAACTACAAAGATGTCTTGCCAGAATACCTGAAAGATTTGAAAGATGGCGGTGGCTGGCTTGTTTTAGTGATACATAACATTGATGAGAATCCAAGACCAGATATTGATTTATCGCCAGAAGAATATTCTTGGGTTTTGGAGCAAGTCAAAGAATCAGGGATTCCTGTGAAAACAGTTCCGGAGATTGTAAATGGAACGGCTTGAATACGTTGATGTCTTCAGGGGAATTGCAATCTTAGATATGATTTTCTGGCACTTGTTTAATGCGTTTTCAGTGCACAGCATCTACACAGACCCGCCATATTACATTAAGGCGCTGAACTGGACTGTTTTTCCGCCACCATTGCTGTTTACATTTATTGCCGGAATTTCCGTCTATCTTTTGATAAACAAACTGCAAGAGCAGAAAGCAAAAAACATTGCTTTCGGTGTTGTAAAGAGATATGGTTTCTATGTTTTGGTCAGCTTGCCATTCACATGGTTTATGTGGAATCTCGCAACTTATCTCGGATGGCAGGAAGCAATACAAGGCATTGGTTTGACAGCAATATTCCTTTCGTTTATCTTGCTTGCAAAGCCAAAGAATTGGCACCTGTTTGCTATGACTTTCGGATTTGCAGGGTTGCAAGCTACTCTCTATTATCTGACAGCAGGTTTAACGTTTAGTTTGCCTCTTACTGTCGTTCTGAACGCATTTGTTCGCGGCTGGTTTTCAGTCACGAGCTTGATGCCGTTTATGCTCGCCGGAGTATTGGTTTTCAAGCTTATACGTTATGAGAAATCTTTGAGAAAGCCCCTTGTTTTAGCTGCTGTTTTCACAGCAATCGGCATATTGCTGCACCTGATGGGATTGAAAATAGATTACTTTGAAAGGTCATTTGCCTATGATATTTTTGCCATTGGTTTGGCTGCCTTAATTACTGTGGCTGTTTTCTACATCTGGAAAAAAATAAAATTCAATTGGAGATTTTTCACAACGTTGGGAAAAGCTTCATTTGCAATTTACATCGGGCACTTTTTGCTAATAATAAAGCCCGCACAACTTCTGCATGTTGCAGATACTATGCCAGACTGGCTTGCATTCCTATTCGCGATAGCTTTTATAATGGTAATTTATTTTGCGGCGGAATTTTACCTGAAATACAAGCCAAAGCTAAAGAAATTCTCCTAGGCCCTTTTGATTCTCTGGTCTATCGAGTATTCTCTTGACTGCGGAATCAATTCTTTCTTCTGAAAACTCGTGTCTTGTGCACATAATCTCCTTTATTTTTTTTATGTTTGGTTCCGACCAGCTCAATTCATAATCTCTGCTCACCAAGGGTTTCAAAAACAGATTTTTCAGGCGCTCGTAATTTAGAATTTTACTTTTGTATTCATCAAATTTTTTCTCTTTGATTATTTTGAGTGCCGTTTTTGGTCCGACGCCTTCAACGCCACCAGGATTGTAATCTGTTCCTGTCAGCAAACCTATCTTTACCAGACCTTCAATATCTATTTGCAGGAAATTTAGTGTTTCGGATAAGTCAATTAATTCTATTCCCGCTTTCTTTGTTCCTGAAATTGTCAGATTCCGGATTAATCTCGGTGCTGCAAACAACAATGTGTCATAATCCTGGGATGCAACTGCCCAGACGTCTCCTTTGTTTGCCATAAAAGAAGCCTGTGCCTCGCCTTCGGCCATGGCCTGCACCCAAGGCAAACCCATTGCTGCAAGGAGCTCTTTTGATTCCGTTACCATTTCTCTTGTCAATCTCGAAGTTTGCTGCGCAAATTTTCTCGCCTCTTCCAGTTCACCTTTTTCCAGGGCTGCTGCAAATTTCGCCCGCGCTTCTTCCCTGATGACTTCTCTAGCTTCTTGCACTGCCGCTTTCTCCGTTGGTGCGCTGCCGTCAAAAACAAAAATCGGCTTTATGCCTGCTTCCAGCAAGTTAATTGTTCTGTAGAACAAACCTGAAAGATGTGAAGTCACATTCCCTTTGGAATCCATCAGTGGCTTACCATCCGCCTGTCTGATGCTTGCCAAAAATTGGAAAAGAAAATTGAATGCGTCGACTGCAATAATTTTTCCAGATAAATCTGACAATTCTATTTGGTGTCTTAGTGTCAGATCTCTTAGTTTAACGCCCATAAGACTCAATTATTAGAGAGCTTTTTAAGTGCTGTTGCAACATCGCCTAGCAAGTAAGCTTTCTCGCTTCTTTCGGGGTGAAATATTACAAATCTCTGGCCGTGCATTGACTCGTCCTCTTTCATCAAATCTGTAACAACAACAGCAACTTTTCCTTTTGCTATCAGGTCTTTGTCTTTCTTTACAACATCAGAAATTTCTGAATATACCGAATGATAATTGCCATCTGCTGTTTTAATTGCCATCGAGAACGCGCTGGGCTGTGCTAGCATCTCTGAAGATTTCAAACCATTTGCAAAACTTAGCGTTTGAGCTCTGTAAACTTTCTTGCCTAATACATCCAGCCGTATAGTATCCATTGCCGTACTACTAAGATGTGAATTTACCTATCCGAACGCGCGTCTAACATCTATGATTTCCGTAGATTGCACGTCGGGTACTTGCTTTAACTCTGCTTCCATCTTGTCTGTGTTTGCAGATTTTTCGTCAAGCAGGAAAACGAAAACAATAGATTTCAAACCAAAGGCTACCGGCTCTTCTGTGACTTTGTGTACCATGCCGCCAACTGCTTTGATTTTTTGCTCGCAGGCTTCCCTGATTTTCCCTAAATCTACTTCGGGCCCCGTTGGCATTATTCTTAATTTAATTATGACATCGGCCATTAAGGTCCCTCAAAGCCGCATTTTGGGCACTTATAAGCAACTGCAGTCTTTCTGCAATGTCCGCACCTGACTACGATTTCGCTACAATTAGGGCATGTGAAGCTAGCTGCGGTTTTGTCATTAAGTACTGAGCGTTTACATGACGTGCAACGTGTTTCCATAGGGGTCGCTTACAAAAAGACTTTAAAAAGCTTGTTGGATTTGTCCTAAAATGTTAAGCGACTATCTCATTCTTACAGGTCTTGCAATAGTGCCTATTTCTGAAGCTCGTGGCGCGGTTTTGTACGGTCTTAGCGCCGGGCTAAATCCAACTGCGGTGTTTCTGATATCGTTCCTTGCTAATGCATTAACCATACCCCTAGTATTTTGGTTCTTGCAGCAGGCAAATTTTCTGGGTTTGGCGAAAAAGTTGTTTGGCAAGCGCGCTTATGCCTACGTAGAGAAAAACAAGCCATCAATTGACAAGTGGGGAGAGCTTGCACTTTTTGCTTTTGTTGCCGTGCCGCTGCCAATGACCGGCGGCTGGATGGGCGCCTTAATTGCGACAATGCTGAACATGGACAAGAAAAAAGCCTTGTTAGCTATTATTATTGGTATTCTAGTGTCAACTGCTATTACTTTTGCAGGTATAGGTGGCGGATTGTTTATACTGGGTAAATTATGATTCTCAAAAAAACTCCTGAAGATTTTGTAGTAGAAGAAATCATTGATTTGAAAACAAATTCCGGCGACTACACATATTTCTGGCTGACAAAGACGAACTGGACTACTGTCAGGGCCATAAAACAGATTGCGCAGAGATGCAGGGCGACTTTCAGGAGATTCAAATTTGCAGGCACAAAGGACAAGTTTGCCGTAACAAAGCAGGCGGTCTCTGCTTTCAAAATAGAACCTGCTGTACTTGAAAACATAAAAATCAAAGACATAAAAATAGAGGTAATAGGAAAAGGCGACCAGCAGATTTCTCTCGGTGATTTAATTGGAAACAGATTTGAAATAATAGCGAGAGACGTAATAGAAATTAAAAACGCGGAAGAAATACAAAAATACGGCTTTCCAAACTATTTCGGAGTTCAAAGATTTGGTGGCGGAAATACGCATTTAGTGGGCAAAGAGATAATCAAAGGGAATTTAGAGCAGGCTGCTAAATTAATTCTGACTTATTCTGAAGACAGGAATGAGCTAGCACGGGAAGCCAGAAGCTTTGCTGATAAAAACTGGGGAGACTGGCCTGAAATAATCAAAAGATTCCCAAAATTCTTGGGTTTGGAAAAATCTGTTCTGAATTGGCTTATTACGAATCCCAAAGACTTTGCTGGCGCAATGCGCATAATTCCGAAGCCTACGAGAAAGCTCTATATCAACGCATATCAGAGCTATCTCTGGAATGCCGCACTTTCTGAGTTTTTGAAAGGCGGCTGTGATGTAGCTGTGAAAAAAATCGGATTTCAAGAGCTTGCTGTGCCAAAATACAGCAAAAAAGATTCTAAATTCTTAGCTAGCCTGAATAAATTAGAGCTGCCAATACCTGGCGCAGAAACCAAGCTCGGACGTGACAAATTCTCCAAGATACTGAAAGAAGTTCTGAAACGTGAAAACGTGGCGTTGGAGGAATTCAAGGCTACCAGAATGCCGGAGCTCAGCTCAGAAGGAACAACTCGCTTAACATTCGTAGTTCCAAAGGAATTTAAATTAACAGATACAGAAAATAATTCAATGAAGCTTAGTTTTGAACTGCCAAAAGGTGCGTATGCAACCGTATTAATAGAGGTGCTTGATGGCTGACAAGAAAATTGCTGCAGCGCTAATCGGTTTAATAGCATTCGGTTCTGCGCTGAGAATTTATAGCACAATAAAGTCGGCAGTGCCCGCAACTGATGCGTTGAATAATTGGATGTCTGTCATAATCGGCGTAGCACTAATACCGGTAATATATTTGTTCGCCATAAAACTGACGGAAAATCAGCACGCAAGCCTTTTCTCTGCGGCATTAGCCACAACAATTCCGCTATTCATCTGGAAAACTGTTGCGCAATTAACACACACAGTTGCACTTTTTCTTTTCCTGATGACTTTGCTTTCCTTGATTTACATTAAAGAGCTCAAAGACTGGAAAATAGCAATAATTCTGCCAATCATCTTTGCTTTCGTTCATGTTTATGCAATAATTATTTTGCCAATTATCCTGTTTTACTTCGCTTTCGTAAAACTTGAACAGAAAGAATTCAATAAAGATGAAACAATGTTTTCATTAGCTTCAATTATGGGTATTGGTGCCATAGTTTTGTTCTTTACACTAACGCCCGCTCGTCTTTTAATTTTGCAGCAATATGTATCTTCAAATTATTACTCATTCTCCACGCAGACATTTACGCTGACGAAAGCGTTTACGTTCGCAGGCCTTATCCCAGTATATCTCGGTGCTTTTGGAACATATCTTGGTCTGAAAGAAAAAAAGAAATCAGCACTGCTGATGATTGCTGCAGGCGTGACGTTGCTGATAGCTATGAGCTTAAACCTGATTCCTCTGTACTTAGCTCTGCCTTATTTCGTCCCGATTTTGGCTGCACTAGCAAGCTATTTCTACAAGGCGCTTGACAAGCAAGTGGACACATCAAGGATCAAATCCTACAAAACAACAATAGAACTACTGGCTTTTGCTATTGTTTTGGCTGCCGGTGTTATTCATTTCCTGTCTCTCTAAAATCTTTCCCAAATCGTCCTGATTCAGGAATTCTGAATATAATTTGCCATCAATCACTAGCGATGGTGCTGACCTTACATTATAGATTTCTTTGAGTGTGTTCATGAGCGAATAATCTGTATTTGTGTCGAAAGAATATATCATTACTTCGGGATGTGATTCTTTTATTGCTGAAAGCACTATGCCTTGCGCCTTGCAAACTTCACAATCCCCTTGGTCTGAGTAAAAAAACAGTACGGGAATAAAATTTGTCTCGCACTCGGAATTCAGTTTCTGCACAAAAAGCCAGTGCCTTGTTTCCAAAAGGAAATAATTCTGCTTTATCGATTCTATCCTGTTTTGATTTTGCTGTTGCTGTGCGGTATTAAACACAAGTTTATTTGCAAGCAAATCGAGGCTTGCTGTTAGCGTGCTGAAACCAGCATAGCTGCAGGGATTTGCCAGTAACAAGTTGTATTCCGTTTCCACACTTGCTGTCTGAAGCGATATGTCGCTAACTGTTTGTTCCAAACCGCTTAATTTAGCGTCTGTCAGATATCCTGCAAACAGGAATCCTGCTAGAAATATTAGAGTAGTTATTGCGAATATGCTAATCATCTTTCCAAAATTAATTTCCCGCATGTCGTCTCCTCAAGCTGCTGAGAACGCTGTTATCCCAGACTGTTCCACCGAACTTGAGTTTTCCTCCAACCAACTTGTATCCTATCGTTACTAACCACCAAATTGAAAATATGTAGATGTATGCAATAACATAAAGAATAAAAAACATTCCAAGGTGCGATTTCTCTTTTGAATACGACTTTGCCAGATACAGCATTGATATGCTCATGATTACAAGGGGAATAGCCAGGAACGTCTTTACATCTGGAACTCGATGTATGACTTGCGCTGCCCATTCCTTAAACGCTTCAAGCAGATTAAAGTTGATGGCAGTCAGAAAATAAGGATAAGCAATTAGGTTTGCACCTATTCTGTATAGGCTGTATGTTGAAAAGAAGACTGCCAAGAATATTGATACGAACGCCATAGGCAGCACGTACATAGACAAAATGCCGTACTTTGGGTGCAGCAACTGTTTGTATTTTATCACATTGTCAATAAAACCAAGATACCAGCGGACTCTTTGCTTCAACAAAGGACCCCACGTTTCAGGATTATCTGCATAGACATTAGCGTCTATCGCATTCCTTATGCGCATATTTTTGGATTGTATGCGCATCGCTATCTCGAGGTCTTCGGTGATATTTTGTTCATCATAGCCGCCATATTTTTCAAAGAAACTTTTCCTGTAAATTGTTAATGGCCCTGGTGTTACGTGAATGCTATCAAGGCAATCGAAAACTCTTCTAAGGAAAACACCCATCATGTATTCGACTTGTTGAATTACGCCAAGGAAAGACTTTGGTTTGTATACTTTCAAAGCGGGTGTGACCGCAGCTATATCCACAGACGTGAAATGTGCCATTAATTTCTTAAGAGCGACAGGATCTACGAAAGAATCTGCATCCAAGCCACCAAAAAAATCACCTCTCGCTCTTGCAATTGCAAAATTCAGCGCAGGACCTTTACCGCCCTGCGGTATTGTGAAAACTTCAACACCCTTTTCTTCATATTTTTTCATAACTTCGTAAGTGCCGTCTGTCGAATTGTTGTTTTCAATAGCCATTAGCTGCAATTTATCTTTCGGGTAATCTAATGCTAATAGAGACTCGATAGTTTTGCCAACTGTTGCCGCGTCATTGTACGCTGGCACCGCTATTGTTACAGAGGGCCATTCTTTCGGCTCTGGCGGATTCGTTGTTTTCCTGTTTTCAAAGAAAACATAGAGAAAAAAGGTGCTTGCAAAAAGTGAAATGTAAACTCCAAACAAAGATAGGAAGTTTATTACGCCCATTACTATAACCTTATTCCTAATAAGTTCATACCCAATTTATCTGCGGCCTTAATCAGCTCAGTGCTGTTTGTGCCAGAGATGTGAACGCAGTAATTCTGGTCTGAAATGCCAGTGAAGTTTCCTGTTTCCAATAAAATGATTGTTGTTGTGTTGCTTGCATCTGTGCAGGTCCTTATAGGCACATCAGGGTTTGGCGGGTCTGAATCCCTTGTGTAAGCGCCGACAGTTGGAATGCTGCTAAGGCCTATTATTCTTGAAATTTCATAAGCCGCTACGGCAATATTTCCAAGGTCTGTTCCTTGCGGGTCAGTCGTAATGTAGAGCTTCTTTGCTGAAACTATGTCTCTCAGCGCAATGTCATCTAAGGATATATTGCCAGCTTCCCTTGGGTCCAATCTGAACCTAATTGCAGTCTTATTGCCTCCAAACTGAAAGTATGTGCCAAAGCTTCCATCGCTAGCGTTATAGAATGTGTAATTACCAACTATGAAAGCGTTCTCGGGCAGTTTTTCATTGTTACTGTTCGAAGAGTTGCTATTTAGCATAAAGCCTGCTGTCGATGCTATCATTACAATTCCGATAAACACCACTATTGCTTTCTTCCAGAAATTTGACCTTGCTTTCTGCTTTTGAACATGAGATAGCGGAGCCTGCTGCTCTGATTGCTTATTTTCTTCATCTGCCATAAAATCCAGTTTTCAGATAATAATAAAAGATTATTGTTTCGGATTCACTTTAGAAAAAAGAAGTTAAAAAAAGAAAAGAAAGGGGTTTAACCCCTTTAGGCTACAGTTGGTGCACTTACGGTGATTACACCGGCTGTGCTCTTTACATTTACCTTCAGGCCTGTGAGCTGTGCCTTGAATTCGGCAAATCTCTTCAGCACTTCTGAGGCTGCTCTTGTTCCAGCTGCGTCAGTTCCCATAACGGTCATTGCTACTTTTGTTCCGTTGAAGGCATTGTTGTACAAAGCAATTTGTGCGCCATCTAATGGTACACCAAGTGCTGTTGCAACTTCTGTTCCACATGCTGGGTATGTTTGTGCCAGTGCATCTGCAGTTAATCTGTTTACACATGGTCCACCGATCAAGATCATGTTTGTTGCTGTCTTGTCAGTGATTTCTGTGTCCAGTCTTGCTACAGCGCCGGTAAATGCAGTGTTTGTAGTGGTTGTTGTTGCAGTGCCAGTTGTCGCAGCAGTGAATAATGCGCCTGTTTCTGCTACAAATGCGTTACCATCGCGTGCATCGCCAACAGCTAATGTTGCATCAACATCCTTGATGTTATTGTCAGCGTCTTCTGACACGTGCCAGATTGAACCAGCAAATGTTGCAGCGTATCTGTTGTTGTCGTCTGTCTTCGATTTATCTTGGAAGTCTGCATACCAGTTTGCTAGGTCTTCTCCACCAGCGTCAAGGTTTACACCATCGTTTGGCTCGCTAATCAATATTTCATCTGGGTCTGCGTCGTTGTAGTACATCTGTGTTTCGATATAAGTTCTGTCCGCAATACCGCCACCGATATCGTTGCTTTCTAAGACACCAATAGCGACGTCGTTGTCACCTTGTGGGTCTCCACCTGCAAACTCATCTTCTAATGGGAATATCAGGTTTCCACCGTCAGTTTCATAGCCCCATTCGTTCAAGTCTGCTTCGGCTTCATTTGCAGGGTCCATGTTGAAGTCTGCGCCACCATCTGCAAGGTTACCATCTACAAGTTCAATTTGTACTGCGTCTGCTGTACCACCGTCACAGTCCTCATAGGCTGCAAGGTCGTCTGGGTCCCAGAATTTCAATATTACTGGGCCTACGCCAGATACGTCAAAGGTTATAGGCGTGCCGTCCAGGTTACCAAGTAAGACAACATCTCCAGATTCTGTTTTTGTTCCGCCGTATGTCAGATCTTTGAAGTCAACTTCGTCTTGGTCAACATCGATGTTTGATATTTCCAAGACTCTTGCTGTCTGGCCTGCTGATTGTACAAACAACAATGTGCCTTCTAAGTCAGAAATGTCTGCAACTGGGTCGTCTACAAATAATGCTGCATCTTCGCTCTTCCAGTTAATGCCATCGCCTGTTACGTCAAAAAATTCATCGTCAAGTTCGCCAACAGTACAATCGGCTACAGTTCCATCACCTATGAAAAAGTCTTCGTCAGATTCTATTAACATCATTCCGTCTGAATCTGTTCCGAAGTATGCTGCATCCTGGTCTCCGCTGAACACTGGCATTTCAACAGACTTGCCTTCATTGTTCGTGAAGGTGAAAGTACCATCATCGTCGCCAGCTTCAAATGCTGCAGCTTCTGTGTTGCCTGACATGCCTTGGTAGCTTATCTTGAAGTTTTCGAATACCGGGTCAGTCCATTCTTTTCCGTCTGTTGCTGAACCTAAGTTCAATTCATCATCGGAGAAAACACTTATTGTAAACCCGCCCCAAGTTCCTGCGCCAGAATCTATGGCTACAAGAGTTGTGACATCTGGGTCGCCGTCTCTATCGCCTATGTCTTCGCCGTTGATTTGGACTTCTCCGTTGTCAACTAGCTTTGTCAGAACAGAGCCTAACGTTAGCTCACACGCATCTTCACCGACTGCACCGTGTATTGGGAACACATCTGAGACGCCTACTCTAAAGCTGTCAAATTCTTCATCCGTGCCTTCGTCAATGAATTTTGTTACGCCATCAATACTGACTCCACATCTCTGCTGTGGTGCATCTGGTTCAGTAACTGATGTTATAATCACTGACTTGCCTTCGAATGTGTATGTGTCGCCTTGTGTCAAGGTTATAATCGTCTTTCCAGTCAACAACTCGATTTCATCAACAGCTTTTCCAACGTCATCATAGTCAAATTTCGTTATGATGTATGGCTTGCCTTGGATGTCTATCTGAGTGTTTTCCATATCCTCTGCTGCATCTGCTGTGTCATCAACAAAATCTATGGCTGTATCAAATTCCAGAGTGTAGTGGTATACTTCACCATTATTGTCGACACGGACGTAATCTGATAGTATTTTATCCCCATCATCATTTGCATCGTATGTCAAGAATGGAGAATCGCCGGCCGTAAATTCGATGCTCTGGTCGTATGACTCTTCATTGTCTGTTGTTCCTCTGGAGTCTTTGAATTTTTCTGATGCCAGAATTGTTGGCAAGTCAGAGTCGTCTAAACCTGCTGGTGTTACATCTTCAAATGTGTCGCCAAGGTTTAACGGGTCTCCTGGCTCTTCAATTTTTACTGTTTCGCCAGAGATTACTCCTGCTGCTTGTCCCGAGGCTCCGCCACCGGATGCTTGTAGTCCTACACCTACGTCAACTGCACCGATAATGTCGTCAGGTTTCGCATCTTGGCCTACGACTATTGTAAAGTCGCCTTTTCCAGCTGCCACGAATGGTGCTGGGAAGTCCGCCAAGGTGTAACTTGTTGCTGCATGTACTGCAGACATTACAGAGGTTCCTACCATCACTGCGCCCATAGAAATCGCTGCTATTCTCTTAATCGCATTTTTTACTCGTATATCCATTTTAGTTTTTTAACTACCCTTTTACCCTGAGACTAATGTCTCAAGTTTAGTTGGGTTGTTAATGCTAAGACCTTAAAATTCGTTTAAATGTATTATGGTCATTTGCTTAAGGGCGACGTAAGTTAATTTTCTACCAATTGGAGACAACAATAATTAAGGCAATATAGAAAATAATTCTTTTCTATATAAATATTAAAAAGCTACCTATGACTTGAACTCAATATGCCAGAGGACTCTATAGAAGATGAGGATGAAATTGAAAGAATCGTACGGACCGGGAAATCCGTTGATTTAGAGCCACAAGGCAAAGTCACCTACAAAGATAAGGCTGCTGAATTAAAGAAAACGCAGCAAATTTCTGATAACACTATTATTGACGTCCAGCAGGAAATTGACAAAATAATCAAAGAAGAACACGACCTTTCTTTCAGAAACCAAGCGAAATCAACAATTTCGCTGGAACCAGCTGAACAAGCTCAGTTTGGCGTTGACGCACGAAGCGGGCCCACAAAGCCAGTTTTGACAGCTCAAGACATCTTGACAAAATCAAAATCTGAATTAAAGCAGATAGCCGAGTCTGACAGGCGCGAGTCTCACAATCTTATCAGGGATATGAAAATCATTACCGCAATTCTTCTCGGAAAAAAACAGAACAAGGAATTATCAAAAGTTCTTGATACTGACAAGTCTTTCACATCAAAACAAATCAAAGGACTAGAAGAACGAGGTCTGATAAAAAAAGAGACTACGGGCAGAGAAGTGAATTATTCAGTTGACCAGTTCAACGTCATGAAATTCCTGCAGACAAGAGTCGTAATCAAATGGAAGTCTGACAAAAAGACGGAGGAAAAAGATGGACCAAACCCCTGAACAAAAAAGAGAAACGAAGTACGAGCTGATGATGGGCCAGTTAATAGCAATTGTAATCATTGGAATGTTGCTGGCTCTTGGATCGGGTTACTGGCTTGGCAAGCAAGTTGGTTTTTCACACGGCATGTCAACAGTTGAAGTCGACAGGCCTGCATATTGTAGTGTTGACAAGCTTCCAGACAAGATAGTAGTTACCTGCAACGAACTCACTAACGTAAGCTTAGAGTCGCTGTGCCAATTCGGCAGCCAAGACTTGAAAGAAAAAATCAGGATTTTGCTTATCGGATCAGGTTAAGCAACCTTTGCTAAAGCTTGACCAAAAGTGGGTCTCGCATTGCTCGAGCCCACAAAAATTTATTTTTCTGCAGGCTTGTACTTCTTTAGCTCGCGTGTTAGAATCGAAATTCGCGCTTTATCTGTCTTCAGATTAGCGTCCAGCTGATGCAGCCTGCCTATCAGGTCATTTACTATATTATTAGCATCTGTAGATTTAACAGCTATTAGATCTGGCTCGTAAATCTCAACTGATGAAGGCATCCAGTCAAAAACCGCTCCTACTAACGCATACAGATGTTCAAAATGTGCGTCTATCTCTAAGAAACCGGAATAAAAATTATCGCCGCCTTCAACCTTAACCTTTTGTGCTTCCTTGACTTTGATATCCTGAACTTTAATCTCGTCTACGTCTTTGCCGAATTTTTCTCCTATTAATGCGAGAGTCTCGTTAACGTGATTCTCTGGCGTGCCCATAATCTCTATGATCATGTGCGCTTTTATCAAAGGACTTTCAGTTTTCATTTCTGTAATCTCAGTTTTGCTTTTTTAAAGTTTAGTGGTGGCAAATAAATATAAAACCTATTCGCCTATAAAGACCTATGACAACCGAAGAAATGATTGCAAGCTTTGTTATAATTGCGGGCTTGATAATTGCCGCAATCTACTTACTTTGATTTCGTTTTTAATAACGCCAAAACTAAAATCAAAAGTACTGTTACAAATAGTGCTATTGCAACATTTGTATTTTGATTCCCATTTGAGAAAACCATGCCGCCGGTGATTTCAGAATAATTTGATTTCACACTCTCTTGAGTTGAATTTGTACTTACAATTTGCAAATCTAAAGTTCTCTCATCAATTACCGTATCGTTTTGCAGCAATCGCAAAACATATGTCCTGCTGTAATCCGGCAATGTAATCTGAAAGTCAAAAGTTTTGGCAGATTTTTTATCTAAACTGATTTCTTTCTTTGTTTCGTTTACTAATTCCAGAGTAAAACCTTGTTCTGAACCCAGATTGTTTTCAACTCTTGCATACAGAACAATTTGTTTCCCAGGATAGAATATCTTTACTTTTGTATAAAAATTCGAAATATTTGCTGGTTTTCCTGCGGTTACATTTCCTTTTATTATTTCTATGTTCCTTGTGTCATCGATTTTGCTGTCGCCAACTGCTACGCGGGCCCTGAAAGAATAAGCACTGCCAGGCTCTATATCTGTTCTTACTGTATTTACTAAAAATATATCTGCTGACTGGCCAGCAAAAATCTGGACATCCTGCTTGTTGCCGACCCAGCCGCCTTCTGTCAGAACTTTTTGCTTGTCAAAAATATATGAATAGATTTCGAAGGTTTTTGCTGTTGAAAACTTGTTTTTCACTTCGACTCTTGAAATGAAAGTTTGCCCTGTTGCAACAACCTGCGGATATTCCATTATGCCAATATCAAAATTTGCTGATACGTCTTGGGTTTGTGTTGTTGTAGTCGTACCACTACCTCCAGAACTTGAAGTTTTGCAGTCAGAACTTTTAGGACTTTTTCCTTTTACGATTATCAAAAAAGAGTCCTGATTGTTTCCAGGATTTGTATCATTACAATACGTATTCAGAATTTCCGCTTTTATGTAATATGCTTCGGTGCCACAGATCTCATCCGGCTGTTTTTGATGCGAGCTCGAGTCAGAACACTTGATGTCATAGGTTGAATTATATGGATTTCTCAAATAATTTCCAAAAAAATCTTCAATTTCATAATTTATTACGTATGGATGCGTCATATTTGAACAATTCAGGTCATTCACAATCAGACCATAATCAATTGTTTCGCTATATCTGTAAATGAAGTCTGTTGCATTTACATGAATAGATAAATCGCAGGCAATCGAATCCGAATTAACAACAGTTATGTTGCTGCAGATAGCATCATTTGCCAAATTTGTATTGTTTGACGTTGTTGAAATAAGTTTTCCGCAAATTGTAAAGTTGCCTTCTGTTGCTGGAGTCCAGTTTCCAGTATCGGCTGTTGCTGAACAGCCAACAGCTCTTGTGAAATTCGCAATTTTAATTGTCGAATTCCGGGTTGTTATATTATAATTTACAATAATTGTGTCTTGCTTGCTGCAATTTACTTTATTTTTAATCTCAATTTTGAACAAATCTGCATATACTATTCCAACAACCGCCGGACTTTGCAGATTCACATTAATCTGAAAATCCTCAGTGTTTGGAGTCGGTGTTGAACAATTATTTTGTGCTCCTGGTGTCGGACCAGCTTCGCACCAGCTGCCATTAAATCTCTGCAGGGAATTTCCATTTCCAGCTGCGCCCCAGGTCGAATTGTATGTTATATTTTCCCTGACGGCAAGAGAAGAATTTTTCAAAACAAGTTCTTCTCCTGAATTTGACAAATCAAATGTGCTGTCAAAAAGAGTGCCATTATAATTTGAATAATCCGACAAGAAAGTGTTTGCATCATCTGCAATTACTGCATATTTTCCAACACCCAAAATCCAGCTACCATTTTCCAAAGTAATACCGTGATTCGTGCCAGATTCGAGGAACTTCCAGCCAGTCAGATTGGTGTCTATGCTTTCATTATTATAGATTTCAACCCATTCGTGGCCGCTATCAGAGCCCGCAGGATCATACATAATTTCAGAAATCTGAATTGCGCCTACAGATGCGAAAAAGGAAGCTATAATCAGCAAAACTAATAGCCAGCGCATATTTTGAGCAGGAATTTGAGGAATAAAGCTTTTACTAAATCAAAGAAGTGAATAACATATAAAAACAACTCGGCATTATTCGAAGTATGGCATTCGAATTTCTAAAGAAAAAGAAGATGGAGGACGAACTTCCGCCAATACCGGAAGGTACAGAAGAATTGCCTCCATTACCGCCGCTTCCGGGCGAGGAAGAATTTGAGGCGCCGCCGGCTTGGCCAAAAGAATCTATGCCAGCTCCGGAACCAGAAGCTCCGCCGATGCCTGAGATGCTTAATCAATATGCTCCTGCACCAGCAATGCAAATGCCTGCTGAAAAAACAACGGTTTTTGTCAGAATTGACAAATACAGAGACGTTGTGAAGAAAATCGACGAAATGCAGAGCAAGATTGCTGACCTGAAAAATACGTTGAATAGAATTTCAGCGATAAAAAACAAGGAAGCTGAAATCATTGACGGCTGGAACGCAATGCTCCAGGAAGCAAAGGCAAAGATAGATGACGTCAGTGTAAAACTAACAAGACAAGAAATTTAATTTTTTTATTTTATTGGAACTGCTGTGCACATTCCACCAGTATTACCCATACACTCTGCGCCAGCTCCACATTCTGCTTGAGCGCATTTAGCAACATAATTCGTAGATACGCATGCTCCAACAACTGCGCAGGCTTTCTGGAATGCTTCAGAATCTGGTGTGCTTTCCCAAATAGTTTTGTAGTTTTTATTGACAGCTGTAGGACAAGCCAAACCGCCACATGCACCAGAACCTGTCAAGACACAATCTGAATCCTGAGTGCAGGCTTTTACTGGCAAGGCTTTTGCCAGTTCATCTTTATCCGCATAACTTGCTTTTTGTGAAGCCACAAAAAAGAACGCAATAATGAATACGGCTACAACCACCGCTATCACTGTAGATTTATTTTTAGCCATTTAAATCTCTAATTGTTCTTTCAATTCTTTTATGTTCTGCTGCAAGTTCTCCAGAGCTTTCTGGCTCTTCTCAACATAATTTGAGTCTTCCGAAACTTTTTGCGGTTTTGCAAAGCTCTTTGTTCTTGCTACTGTGTGTCTAGCTTGCTTCTCTGCAAGCTCTTTCCTGAAGGAATCTTTCATCAGGTATTTTTCAACTTCTTCGGCGTCTTTCAAAATTTCATTCAGAAGCTCGCGGGCCTTTGCCAGCTCTTCTGTGCGCTGTTGGTGTAAATCCCTTGCCGTAAATGCGGAGTTGATGCCGCTCTGTAATTTATCCGAAGTTCTTGCCAAATTAAATGTGATTTGCGAGAATGCAGGTATTTTAATATACTCGTGAGCTTCCTTCGCATCGACCATGATTAAGTTTAAAGATGTTTATTTAAATACGTTTTTAATCAAGCGCCAGTAGTTCGAACGGCATTCCGTTCGAGCGAATGTGGGTTTCGCTACGCTCAAGCCCATAATGACGCAAATGCGCCGATAGTCTAGCCTGGTAGGACATAAACGCAAGGTGTACGCTTCCCAAGCTTAGGACTCGGGTTCAAATCCCGATCGGCGCACTATTTTACTTCGGTATTCGAACATTTTTTAAGTAAGAAAAAAAGGGTGTTACCATGGTCCCTAAAGTCAAGTTCAAGCTGGTAAATATCGATTTTGATAGCTACTGGATAAATCGCTTCACTCTTGGCAGCTGGGCGCACTATGTTTACAAAGTTCATCCCGAACTAAAGGTATTATTGAAGGATGTAAAGGAGAAAAGGAAGAGATTAACAATAATCAAGAACTATCTGAAGATATACTATTCCGAGCATAAAGAAGAGTTTGATAGGGCAATAAAATACAATCAGCTATTTTGGAACAAAATCAATAACGAGTATTTCAAGCTGCTCGAGATGATATTAGGCACAACATGGAAAGTTAAAGTAATCAATGCGTATGTTTCTGCAAATCCGATTTGCCCAAGATTTCTCGACACGCATTCATTTACTATTTTCTTTAGGAAAAAGAAATATCCGTCCATGCTTGCAACAGCGCATGAATGTTTGCACTTTTTGTACTTCAAGAAATTCCACGAAGTTTTTCCGAATGTATCCATAAGAACGTTTAATGCACCATATCTCGAATGGGCACTAAGCGAAATATTAGCAAGACCAATATTAAACACGGATGCCATCCAAGAACTATTGAAAATCAAAGAATGGAGCTATCCTGAGTTTCAAAAAGTAAAGATAGGAAAAAAGAGACTTCCAGAATATTTTGATGACCTCTACACGAAGTCTTTGAAGAAAGGCGAATCATTTGAAAAGTTCTTAAGAACGGCTTACAAAGAAGCTAAAAAATATAAGGATAAGGTCAGGAAGTCTTGGTAGGAATCGACGTTCAGTCGACGCATCACGCCCAAAAAGTTTAAGTTGTAGCCTAGGTAGTGATACGTTATGGGAACCGGAGACGTGCTGCAAAATCTAGCCAACGAATTTAGCGAATATTATGGATTAGCTATTGTAAAAATTCCTTTTGCAGAGGTTTCTAGAAAGTTTGTAAAGTTGTACAATTTCGTATTCGCACCCCAACACGGAGAGTGGTTGGGCAAATTGGACCAAGAGGTGGCTTTAATGGGCGGTCGCCTCGAAAAAGAGGATGTGGCAGAAGCCAAAAAAGACATTTTATGGAGAAAATATATCTATAACCCTCACGCGAAGGAATTTGTTGCGGAGATTGAAAAGGAAAATATAAGGATACTGGAAGTTGCGATTAAGGTATGCGAGAGTAAATCCGCATCCAGTTCGAATGCTCAATCAATTTCGCATTCGTTTGGCTTAAGTTTACCTGAAGCAGAAAAAGCCCTTGAGGTTATTAAAAGAATTAGCATATTTCACGCGGAAGGCAAAGCCATTAATGAATTTCATGATCTGCTGCGCATATGCAAGGAAAATCCTGGTGCTATGCCTTTAGCAGAGCCATTTGAGGAACAATATGTTCATGAAGCAATTCATGTCATTTTGACTAAAAATGGTATTTATGCCTACGGCCCTCTTAACCCCGGACTATCAAGGGCTTTCGATGAGGGTTTGTGCGCATATCTTCACATAAGATTAAGAGGTAAGCTACGTACTTTTGGGCAATACTTCAGACACGAATACCAGATGTACATACCATTTTTCAAAAATTTACTCGATACAGTATCGCACCAAAATGTTGGCGGCTATGTAAAGCTGCACTTCGGACAGATTATGCGAAATCTCCATAACTTCCTTAGCACCGGTAATATCTATGAGAGAATTCCTACATAATTTTATATACCCCCACTTTCTCAGCACGAATCCACTTAAGAAAATGAAATACAGAGTAATCCATTCAACAATAGATGACTATCAGGTTTACAGAACATTTCATTATACGCCTAACAAATTAATCGGTGTAAAGGGATTTTCAGCGATTGCGCTGCTGTCAATAGGCATTTTACTTGCGCTGCCAATGCCTGATGATGTTATATTGTATGGCGCTACTGGAAAATACTTCGCATCTGCTTTTGGTATTACGCTGACAAAAGGAATAATGTATGCTGCTTTGGCTTACGAAGCCGCAGGGTTCGCTTTGATAGCTTTTGCTTGCATTCTTGGTGGAAGCTATATCAAAGACAAGCTGAAAACGCAGGTAAGACATCATATGAAGAGAATAAACAGCATCCGCCACAGAATAGCATCGTGCTTCTGATTAGTGAGCTTTATAAATTAAAATATGTGTTAAAAATTTATGGGCTCGTGGTCTAGTGGTACGCGCTCGAAACAAAAGTTAAGTTTCGGGTGTGCATTAAATGACGTCTCCTTGACAGGGAGAAGATCAGCGGTCCAATTCCGCTCGGGCCCATTTGCGCAGGGATAGCGAAGTGGTCAAACGCGCACGGCTTAGGATTTTCATAAGAAACCGTGTGGCTTAGTGCCTTCGTAGGTTCGAATCCTACTCCCTGCATTAGATTTTTATACTAACGTACAGTTTCTGTAGTGATGGCCACTAAATCATTGTTTTTTTCAACAGAGCAATTTCTGAAGCAGATAAGAGTTTTAGTAGCACTAATAGCGGCTGTGCTTCTGTTTGGAACTATCAGCTTTGTACTGGCTGAAAAAATCAGCATAACTGGAGCTTTTGTCCAGACGCTTGACGCGCTTGCTGGTTCAACCAAAGTACCGTCTGGAGCTATTGCCGAACATGTGTATCTCGCTATGAAATTGTTTGGCGCTATAATAGTCTGGTTTGCTATCTGGACAACTTTCGCATTAGCAGTTGAAGGAAGATTTGGAGACTTTTTCAAAGAGGTGAAAAGCATGAATCAAATCAAAAATCTGAATAACCACTACATAATCTGTGGTGCTGGCCGTGTCGGCAAGCACATTGGAGAGAGGCTTGAAAGAGCCGGAAAAACTGTTGTATACGTGGAAAAAGACAAAGACGTCATTGCACGCCTGAGATCAAAAGACGCGCTTGTTATTGATGTCGGGCCTATTGACGGCCGCGTTTTGGAAGATGCAAACATACAGAGGGCATCAGGGCTCGCCGTATCTTTGGGCGATGATGGCAAAAATCTGCTTCTGGTTTTGGAAGCCCGCGAATTAAATCCGAATCTGAAAATTGCGGCCCGTGTAAACGATGTGAAATTAGTACAGAAATTCAAAAGAGCAGGCGCAGATTACATAATTTTGCCCGAAGCCATTGGCGGAATCAAATTAGCTGATGCTTTGATGGGTGCTGTTGACAAGAAACATGTATTTGTTAGAGAATAGAAATTCATTTAATTATAACGGCAGCATAAGCTAAAATGTCTCAAGTATTAGATAAAGTTCTGGAAATTGTGCAAAAGAGCCAGGGAGTACTTCCTGTCGAGGTTGCATCAAAATTAGGAGTTGACAGTTTCTTGGCCAGTGCTTATCTCTCACAATTAGCTGAAACTGGAAAAATAGTGCGAAGCAACACAAGAATTGGTGGCACAAACCTCTATTTTATACCGGGACAGGAAAAGCTTGCAGAATCCAAAATCAGTTCTATTCTGGAGCAAGCAAAGAAGACAGCCAAAATGTATGCACCTGAAGGCGCTACAAGCAGAACAAATCCTGAAATCGAACAGAAACGCCAAGCTTTTGCCGAGCGTTTGAGGGAAATTGAAGAAAAAGAACCAAAGAAACAGGGGAAGAAAGTTATACCAAATGCAATTCCAGAGCCAGGTCACAAGGTAATGCCCATCACGATAAAGCACGTTTCTCAGGAAGTTGTTGGCGCAGACCCTGGAAGAGCTATTGGCGGGCAATTAATGCCAAAGCTAGTTATCGAACCTAAGGCAAAAGAGCTAGAACCTGAAGAGCCCATAAAAGAAATTGTAAAACCCGCGGTTCAGGAAAAACTTGAAACAAAAGAACCTATTGCCGCAGAACCTGAATTCGAAGAAGTTGCATATAACGAACTTGAAATCAAGACTGGAATTGATGAACCGCCTAAGGATGGAATCAGGGAAGTGATAGAAAAGACATTCCTGAAGAAGCCTGAAAAGCCAATGGAGCCAGGTCCGATCGTTGATGCTGCTTTGGCGATGCTTGTAGATGCTGGTGCAGATATCATTTTCAGAGAGCTAAAGAAGAAAGGAAAGGAAGCTGACATTGCATTCGACTTGCCGACAAAAATCGGTAATATCCGGATGCTTGCTATCGTTAGAGATAAGAAGTCTATTACGGAAGCAGATTTGAGCATGGCTTACACCGAAGGCGTAAACAGAAAGATGCCTGTCGTGTTCATAACGAATGGCAAGATGACAAAGACTGCACAGAGCTATCACCAGGTTATTGCTGGCTTGCTTAAGTTTAAACAGATAGATAAGACGGCAGCTCAATAGGTTTTTAAATCCGAATTCTTGTGTTGTGTTGTAGCGGGATAGGGCAGCTTGGAGACAGCAAGAAAATTGCTGCCAAAGTGCCCGTCGGGCTCATAACCCGTTCAGATGAGAGAAATTTCATCTGAGGTTAAAAGGTCGTAGGTTCAAAAATGAGCTGCGGCTGCAGCTCGATGGAAGTCCTACTCCCGCTATACTTTCAATTTTCCTAGAGTGTTTAGGGTTACTTGTTCCTATGAGTTTCATCCACTTTTCAATTTGAGGAATACCGTTTAATCTTATGAGACTCCGCCCTCTATTCTCTTTATATATGGGGTATTCCCGGAAGTTAAAATTATACATCTTTAACAGTTCTACAAATTGTTTTTGCATTGGGGACGGAGAAAACTTCATTTCTAATCTTGGATATAGTTTTTGGTTTCTTCTATCCGTTCTTTTAGTGAACGCTACACAACCATCAGTGTCAAAATATCCTCTTAAAATAAATTTGCCGAACTTCTTATTCATAAATCTTTCAGGTATGGCCGCTCGCTTCCATTTTGGAGATTTAATCATGCCCAAAGATAAAAAATAATTAACTACATTCTTGCCGTAAATTTTAATATCTACGGCTTTATCATTCTTGCGTGTTTTAACTTTCGCCTCAAAATTAAATAAATCCTTTATAAGTTTTAATAGATACTCGATGTATTCTCTATCATCAACCCCATTAGTTGTTATTCCAACAAGATTATTGCTTATTTGTCCGTCACCTAAAAGAATTCCAACAAATTCGGCAACCTTTGAGTTTAGGCGCATTATTAGATATGTGCGTAGATTTTTAAAATACTGATGCGCAATTTAAGAGTTATGAAAATATGCGGAATAGATGAAGTGAACAATGAAAGAAAAAATATTGAATTCTCTAAAAGAAATTGAAAAGAGAAACAACGTAAAGATACTTTTCGCAGTAGAATCCGGAAGCAGAGAATGGGGTTTCGCCTCTAACGATTCTGATTATGACGTAAGAGCTGTGCATTTCGGCTCGCCAAAAAATTACTTGGGCTTGGAGCAGCCAAAGGACACAATAGAAGTCATGATTGAAGAACCAAAAATTGACATTGTCAGCTGGGACATAAAGAAGTTCGCTTCTCTTTTGTTAAAATCAAATCCAACAGTTTCTGAATGGTTGCAGAGCAAGATTGCATATATAGAATCGCCTTTCAGAAAGAAGTTCAGAGAAATCTTTGCTTCTGATTTTTCGCATTTTGCATTGAAAAAACACTACGTAAGTCTTGCAAGGAAAAATTATGTAAAATATGTTCAGGATAGACCTGAAGTAAACCTAAAAAAATATGTTTACATTCTGCGAGGCCTGGCTTGCGCAGAATTCTTGCTAAAAGAGGATAAAGTGCCACCTTTGAATTATAAGGAAGTTATAGGCTATTTGCCATCAAAGATTGTTGATTTTATGGAGAAAACAGTGAAGCAAAAACAGGCTTCTGAGAGTTTGGAAGGCTCCGCAAATAAAACTGTAAATTCATTTGTAGAATCTTATTTCAAAAGAGAATTTGAGAGAACCGAAAGCAAATTTAATAAGGAGCAAGTCAGCAACTTGGTTGTCAAGATAATCGAGAGCTATAAATGAAAATCACGGAGATACTAAAAAATGGTTAAGATAATTGCTGGCTGTGATGAAAGCGGCCGTGGGCCTGTGCTCGGACCACTTGTTATTTCGTGCGTAGCTATCGAAGAAGATAAGCTAAATGAATTAGAAAAACTTGGAGTTAAAGATTCTAAATTGCTTACGCCTAAGCAGCGCGAAAAACTTTATGATAAAATTATACAATTGGCGCATTCTTATAAAATAACTATCATTTCCGCCCAAGAGATAGATTCTCGTGCTAGTATAGGATTAAACCTTAATCAGTTAGAAGCTTTGAAAATTGCAGAGCTAATTGACAAAATAAATCCGGACGTTGTTTATGTTGATAGTCCTACGTCTCCGGATCCAAATAAGTTTGAACAAATGATTCGTAAGGATTTGAAGCATCCGTGCGACATACATGCGGAATGGAAAGCTGATTTGCATCACAGAATAGTCGGCGCTAGCTCAATACTTTCAAAAGTGACGCGCGACAGAGAAGTTGCTAAAATCAGAAAAGAAACCGGGCTTGATTTCGGCTCAGGCTATCCTGCTGACCCGGTAACTGTGAGATTCGTTAAAGAGCACTGGGAAAATGCCCTTTCCAAGTACATAAGACACAGCTGGGGTACAATCAAAGACCTGGAAAAGCAGAAAGGACAAAAGACGCTGGAAGGCCTTGATTAATCAAAAACTATAAAAGACAGTTCTGGAACGTAAGACCATGGCTTTAGATATTCACAAAAGAATCTATTCATCGGAAGTCCAGAAAGCCAAAGAAGGCAGTTCTGCAATTGTGGCTGGCTGGGCAGCCGAAGTCAAATCTCTGGGAAAGATTGCATTCATCAAGTTACGTGATAGAGAAGGTATTTTGCAACTAGTTTCTAATGATGCAAAATTGATTGATAAGATTGCAAAAATTTCAAATGAATCCGTAATTATTGCGGAGGGCAAAGTCAAGAAATCAAAACTCAAAGCTGGCGGCAATGAGCTGGAACTGGAGAATTTTGAAATTCTTTCAGAAGCAGACCCTAAACTTCCAATCGAATTCATGGGCAAGGGCATAGAAACTAATTTGGATAAAAGACTAGATTATAGATGGATTGATTTAAGAAATCCTAAGAACTTGCTGATATTCAAAATTACAACGCATTTTATGAACGCAACCAGGGAATTTTTTATTAAAAAAGGATTATTAGAATTATTTTCCCCGAAATTGATTGCGCACCCGAGTGAAGGTGGCGGAGAAGAGTTCGCAATACCTTATTTTGGAAGGAAAGCTTTCCTTGCGCAGTCACCGCAATTCTATAAACAAATGGCGCAGGCAGCGGGTTTTGAAGGCGTTTTTGAAGTGGCTCCCGTATTCCGGGCAAATCCATCTCACACAACCAGGCATGATACAGAATTTACGAGTCTGGATGTTGAAATATCCTGGATGGACCATGAAGACTTGATGAAATTTGAAGAAGAATGGTTAAGTTATGCATTTAGCGAAGTCAAAAATAAATTTGACAAGGAAATAAAGGACGTTTTTGGTGTGGATTTAATAGTTCCAAAAACTCCATTCCCGAGAATAACATTTGCAGATGCTTTGAAAATAACTGGTGGTAAAACTATTGGCAGCGAAGAGGAAAGAAAAATCTGTGAACACGTGGAGAAAAAATTCAAGCACCAGTTTGTATTTGTAACTGATTTTCCGATTTCTGAAAGGCCGTTTTATCACATGCGCCTGGAAAAAAATCAAAAGATTACGATGAGTTTTGACCTTCTATTCAAAGGTATAGAAATAACGACTGGCGCGCATAGAGAACACAGATATGACGTTTTAGTAAAACAGGCCAAAGAAAAGAAGCTGAATATTCCAAGCATTCAATTCTACTTGAACTTCTTTAAGTGGGCCTGCCCCCCGCACAGTGGTTTTGGATTAAGCCATACGAGAGTTATTATGCAGATGCTCAACTTACCAAACGTGAGAGAAGCAACTTTTGTGCCACGAGACACTGAAAGATTAACACCTTAGTTCTTCTGCTTTTTTTCTTTATGCAATTTAGCTACTCTTATATAGAAATCAGAAGGTATCGATTTAATCAGCCCTTCTTTAACAAGAAGGTCCGGAGTAATGCCTTGCGAATCGTATAATTCTAGTAGCTTTTCGTTAGTTAGCTTTTCATTTTTTCCTTTAAGCGATTTAACCAAAGCCTTGATTCGTTGCAAGGTGCTCTCATATTTTCGCTCTTCAGATTCTAAAATGGTTCCGATATTCGGAATAGCTTTAATTAATTCGGGGTATTGGGGTTCGAGCTCTTCCGCATGCCAAGCACATACTTCAGGTATGGAAATATCCCATTCGTATTGTTTAATAAAATCGTACGCTCTTCTATAAACCAACCTTAGATTATAACCTCCACCGACTTTGTTTGGCAAAGCTCCGTCTGCAAGTGCAAAAAGCAGGCATTGAGAATGGTCTGCAACAGAATATAATGCAGCAATCTTTTGCACTTCTTCTTTCAGTTTTTGAGCGGAAGTATTCATCTCCCGTGCAACCTTTTGCCACGCTTTCTCTATATCTGCTGCTTCATCGATATTCAAAATACTTGCATGCTTAATGAAATTCTTGTACAAAGGAGTAAGTTTCACGCCCGTGATTTTTCTTAGCCTATCCATTACTTTCGGATAATCTACTTCATATATGGTGGGCTCGCCAGAGGTTACCCAAGCGACCCTGTCTTGCCCGGAGCCCATGTCGAGAACTTTATTTCTTAATTCGGTGTAAGTTCCATCTTCTTTTACATCGTAAGTCATATAGACTTGATTTCCAAGTTCTAATCCTCTTACAAAATATTCTATAGAAACTCCGAGATTTCCACCACCACCCCACGCATCTTCATGGAATTTTATTTCTTCTAAGGGCAGTTTGACACCTTTGGTTAGCCAAATAATAATATCTTTGAGATATTTTGCCTGATCAAATTTTTCTTTTGGCTGTATGGTAAATTGCTCCATGTGCATGTGTACTGTGTTGTGCCGCCCAGTTATTCCGATGTTGCTTATTTCATTGAAACGCAGACATGGCTGAACTTGAATCAAAGGATTGGCTGGAGGGCTAACTTCGCCTTTAACCACTTGAGGCTGGAAATTGTTGATAGCTGCGTGCACAAAAAAGATATCTTCTCGTCCCTTAACAACAACAGGATAGCGAGCTATAGGCGTATAGCCTAATTTTTGCATAACTTTGGAAAACTCTTTCCAAACTTGAATAAAACTCATCTTTTTGCCAACCGGATTACCTATAAATTGGTAGCCTTCACACTCACCACATAACAAGTCTTTACTTTTACTCCAAAAGTATCTTCCGCATTTGCAATGCTTTCTTGTAAAATTTAATTCTTTGAAAACAGATATGGGATAGTACTTTTCGGGATATTTGTCAGTCAGCTTTTTCAGTTCCTTCTTTAGGATTTTGATGTCTACCATTTTTTCACTTCTGCTCTAGCTAGGGTATCGTGAAGGAAAAGCTAGAGAAAGCTTCTCCTAACTAGGCTGCTGCTATTGCTTTAGCCACAGTTAGGAATTGCATGTTCTTGCATCGATTAAGCCAAATAAAAAGCTTTTGCCCACTATTGAATTTGTCAAATATCAGAGAAGCAGTCTTATTCCCAAGAGATACTGAAAGACTAACACCTTGATCCGACCACAAAGCTTAAATACAAGATTTGTCTTATTTTCAAGATATGACTAAAACTATAGACATAGGAACAGTAAGTGCGCGAGGGCAGGTAGCTATACCCACAGACATCAGGGACAAGATGGGCTTGAGAGAAGGCGAAAAAATCCTTTTTGTGCTTGAAGATGACACTTTGCTCGTGAAAAAAGTCAGCGAATTGTCTTGGAAAGAAATCACAAAACCCTTGCAAGAAGCCAAGAAAAAAATTGCTGAAGAAGGCGTTGTGGATCTAGTGCATAAAACCAGAAAGATGAAATGAGAATCGTTCTGGACACCAACGTCCTGATATCCGGCACTTTTTGGAGCGGCGCATCATACAAGATAATGCAACTAATAGACGAAGGTAAATTTGAACTTATTTTGTCGAAGGAAATTTTGACTGAATACGACAAAATAGTGCGCAGCAATGAAATTCTAGAGAAAATTGAAACGCTTCAACAATTAGCGATTGCTGCTGCCGTACGCAAGATTTTACTCAAGGCCAAATTAGTGGCACCTAAAGTAAAACTAGACGTTTTGAAAACCGACCCCGATGACAACAAAATTCTTGAAGCCGCAATAGAGGGCCAAGCAAGCTTTATTATCAGTAACGACAAGCACCTGACAGATTTGCGCATGTATGGTAGCATTAAAATTGTAACGCCTGAAGAATTTCTTGATAACTATTTACAAACCTAAACTCTTCTTTATCTTTTCAATTACTGGCTCCATATCTTCAAAGAAAAGGAGCTGTACTTCCCAAGAGATCCTGATAGATTAACGCCTTAACCTTGATTCTTCCTTTATTTTATTAAAAACTTCACTAATAATGAGGTTTTCCCAACCTTGGCTTTGCAAGTGTTCGCGTATTTTCTTTTCGCTTAAACCTTTACCAAGGTGCTCTCTCACATACTTTTCAATGCGAATGAAGTTTGGCTTGTCTTTCTCGACATGTGAGCCAAGGTGTTTCTCCAAATTCTCGATGCTTTGAAGTATTCGCCTTATGTAATAAGCCAAAAATACCAATGTTATTAGGATAACTACTGTTGAAACCAGCAAAATCTCAATTACCGGCACATCAAACCCGAACACGAACACCATTTTCTTTCTTCCTGAATCTTATCAAATAATAGGCTATTGCAATACCTGCAATAATCGCTACAGTTACTGTAACTGATACGGCTGTGCTTATTGCGAATACCTTATGGACGGGCACCCTTTCGCTCAAATCTAGGGTTCTGAGGCTCTGATCTGCAAAGTTGCCCTTGCTATAGAGTACGCCGTGCACGCTATATATTCCTTCGCCAAGATTTTCTGGTAGTGAATATGTCTTGTTATAAACAAAGGCCTGGCCTGGCGCCACGTCTTCGAATTCAAACAAATCCAGAATCTTTGTCTCTGGTTTATCACATACGTTTATGTTGTATTCAACGCTTGGTTTTTCAAATGTTGCAGCGCTCTTCTTATTGTTTATTATTGTTATTACATTAATCTCAGACTTGTCTTTGAAATCTGACTCTAAACTAGGCTCTAATATCACTTCAAAGTCAGGCACCCTCAAAGGCACACTAAATTCTCCTGCTGCTACTGTTGCACCTTTTGCCTTTACTGTTACTTTGAAAGTTCCTGTTGTGTCATCTAAAATCAGAGGAGGTATTACTCTCCAAGTGACTTCTGCACTCTCGCCAGCATCTAAGCTGCTAAGAGTCCTTGTTCCTTCTGCTTGCCAGCCTGCCGGAACAGCTAATTCAAAAGTCAAATTGTCCAGATCTGCTGTTCCCGTATTTTTAATTTCGGCTATGTAATCAGATAACTCGTAGGGCTTTACATAACTGACATATTTTGGACAACCACATGTCTGACTTTCCGAGTCACTAAACTCGCACGTCTTGGGCTCTGCGCTAATATCTAGTTTAGTTATTTCTTTAACTGACATAAATAATACAAAGCTTTTTTCAAATTTGCAATCGCTTGATGATGTTATTACAAAATTAGAACCGTAGTAATTTGCTGCCCCGTTAGGCACATATATCTTAACGGCATACGTGACTATTTGCCCTTCGCTGATTGTATTTATGTTTGGTGAGTCTATGCTGTATTCATAAGGCATATTTTCGAGTTTGGCTACTGGATTTTCTATTGTTGTTCCGCCATTTGTGAATGTAACATCAAAGACTGCGGTTTGTCCAGGTATGCCTTCGACAACAATTGGGGCTACAAATGAACCTTCGCATATTTTGGTTGTTCCTCTGCCACCTCCTGTGCAAATTGTGCAATTCGGGCAAACAGGGCAAGTTGGGGTAGCGTAAGTGAAGAAATCATCCTGTGCCCATGATGAGCAATTGTTTGCTGCGCCAGTATCGTCACAAGTGCGGACATGCCAGAAATAATGCGTGAAACTCGTTAAACTGACCGTAGTAGATTGTGATGCTCCGTCTGTTGTTGACATAGAACCTGAATCAACAATGCTTGAGAAATCTGATGTGTCTGACAATTGCCAGTAATCTGTTACTGCATCATCAGGTAAAGTATCATTATCTGTGCCTGACGTCCAGTTTAAATCTGTGGAAGTTGCATTAGTAAAATTCAAGTCAACGAGTATTGGCTCGCTTGGTGGCGTATTTACAATTGAAAAAAAGTCTGCTGCCGGGTCAGAGCATACCATTGGATTGCATGTTATTACATGCCACGTGTAGCTTCCAAATGTGAGATTTAGAAATTTGGGAGATGTTGCAGGGCTGTAAGCGCCATCAATTTTGAATTGATCATATGTTGAAACGCCTGTTGCGCCTTCAGAGCCATTAGTCCATGCAAACTGTACGTTAGTGCCATTATGCCTGTCTGCAACAGGAACTAAACTTGGTGGTAGCGGCCTCATCACTATATTTAACCAGCATACGTTGCCTATGTGCAAGTAAGGATAAGTTGAGTTTACACCATCGTAGATTCCGCTTACTGCCGTGCCTGAAACAGTTCTGCTGTTTATGTCTAGACCAGGTATCGCGTAATAACCGGTGATTTCAGTAATATCATACCATAGATTGCATGTTGTGGCTGTTGTTACAATTGTTACGCTGGAACTTGGAACAACAGACCCGTTTGACCAGTAAACATAACCATTGACAACAGTCGGCTGATTACAGTCTGGCGGACCTGGCGCCACTGCACTTGCGCCCATTATCGAGCAAAATCCAGCTATCAAAATTAATACCAGTAGGAATTTCTTTGATATCGTGGCCATTTTAGCTCGTGACAAAAGCCCTATTGTATAATAATAGGGCCGAAGTATCGTTAACGTAAATAAACTGTCCTTCGCCTTTAAATATTTGGTTAAACGGCTTGTAAATTGCGTAAATACTCCATAATGAATATGACTGCGTTGTTGCATTCCATTTCATCATATACTCATATTTGCCATCTATTGTGAACAGATATCTGCTTACATTTCCTGTCAGCTCGTAAGGATATCCTGGCGCATTCCATTTAGTTGCTAATGGCAGGGCAAGATCTCCTCTTAGTGTGCCGTTAATGTCCCACTCTGCAGAATCTGTCATGTAAAGGAAATAGCTCTCATTGTTATCAAATTCGGTAAAAGGTTTGAATATTGCATAAATGGAATATACTTCATACGCCTGCGTTGTATCATTCCAGCGCAGAATGTATTGATATTTGCTTGAAAAATCAGAAGTCATGCTTACGACAGATGTGTTGTAAGCATCAGCGCAGATGGAAATGAAATTCCACTGAGGCAGCAGGTCAAAAGAGCAAGGCGGTCTTGTCTTCATAATGGTGAGTGATGCAATACCTGAACCACCAGTATTGTAGCCCGTAATTCTTGGACTAAAACTAATAAAATTTAGTATTACTATTATAAGAATAGCAACAATCAATATTCGCTTCATCTTCCATACCTGTAGGACTGCTGGTCATTCCTTGGCTGCTGCGGATAATAATTTGGTGGGTATCGTGGCGGCTGTGGTTGATACGCAAACAGCTGCGGCTGCTGTGGCCGACCTGCAGGCTCTTTCAGATAAACAACAAGCAAAACTACAACTATTGCAAAAAGCCCGATGATAAGCCACTGTACCTCTGTCAAACTGCTGAGTCTCAATGCAAATGGAGAAAGGAAACTTGCAAACGAGCCCGTGAATTTTTCAAATGGACTTAATTGCTTTGGTGGGAGTATCACAAAACCACCAGGACTTTGAGTTATGTTTGTCTGGTTTTGAGCTCCTGTGTTTTGTGCCTGCACCGCTGTTTGATTTTGCTGCTGTTGTACGACTGCAGCACCCGTAATTTTATTTACATTTACTATGGATGAAGAAATGCTTTGAACCGAATAGCCGGTGCCTGTTTCTTCCACGGGTATTTCAGCGATATTAATATAAACTTCGTAAGTTCCATTTGCATAATTTCCTGGTATGTCAATTATTGCCTTAACGGGCTTTGTTTCTCCCGCCCCCAAAAGAAAATTTATGCTGTCAAATGTTACATAACTCGCTAGGTCGCCATCCGCAGACATCTGTGCTCTTGTCTGCGCACTGCCTAAATTGATTGCATATAATGTTACGGTTTGCGAGCCTGACGTGCTGTCAAAGCTCAAATCTGTTTGTGCTGGCCCTATGCCAACATTTGCTAATACGCTACCTATGAGCGTAAGAAGTAACAGCAAAAGTGGCCATTTTTGCATACTTTTATAACGGGTTTTTGAAGTTTAAAACTCTTGTTATGCTATATTGCTAAATTGGCTCAAAACAATCGCTTGTAGAATTGCACAGTCAGGTTTCCCTCAAATGTCTTGTTCAATTCCGCATCTGAAGGCATGTTTACTGTAACGTAAACCGTAGAATTAGAATTTGCATTTATTATTAGGTTATTGCTTTCGAAGAAAATGAGGTCACAGATTTCTCCTTCGCAGCCTAATTTGGCTTTCACGCTGTATTCTGCGCTGTTGTAAAGCTGGAAATCCCTTTTTGAGAAAGTGCCCGGGTGAATAATCCCAAAATGTATTTTATCGTGGTTCAGATTAAATCCCGCAAAGTCACCTGACGTAACGTCCATCGGATAACTTTCCTCTTTAAGAAAAGTAGGATAGGTTCCTACCAAAGATAATACCAGGATTGCACAAACAATCACGACTGCAAAAACCAGGGTTTTTTTATTTTTTTTCACCATCTTCGCTTTTGTTTCCTTTTAACCACAAGTGCGAACAAGACGAACATCATTATTAATAAAGCTATTGCGACAGTTGTTGCCATAGAGGTGTTTTCAGCTTGTTCCGCAGGTTTTGCTGCAACAACATTGATTTTTCCTTCGCCGCTTATTATCTGGTCCGCATAATGCACATTTGCCCTTATGGTATAATTGCCCAGAGGCACATTTGTCGTGTCCCAGAAGCTAACTAGGGCTGCATCAGACCACGAGTTTATTGTTGCGCTCGGGGTGATGCTCTGGCTTATTCTCGTGCCTGCAGCATCATATATGAAAACTTCTGCAAAGACATCGCTTATTGGCTGAGTCCACAAACTCCTTACCCAGATGTTTATTTGCGCTGTCTGGTTTTGAACAACATCCGGGGCGTTTATGCTCTCAAACTCCAGCGCGAATTTCCCCATTCTAAAGCCCGTTGTAGCTGATGTCGCGTAGCCATCAAAATTCACTGTTGCGTTGGCGACATACTTGCCTGCAGCCATATCTGTCGTGTCCAGCTCCGCATACATTGTTTGTGTCTGGCCAGCAGTTATGTTTGAGATGCCTGTTAACGGCACAATGTACGAATCGCCTAAACGCACATCTCCTTCCGCATTCAAGATTGTCTCTTTCCCGGTGTTTGTGAACCTTGCCTGAAAATATGCTTTCTGCCCTACTTCGACATCACCTGCTATTAATGCCAGCTTCGCGCACTTGCCTTCACAGGGAACAATGATGCGCACTACGCCTAAAACTCTCAAGACCGCTATCACGGATTGCTGCCCATAAAAAGTTTCGGGCGGGAGCTGCTCAATTCCAACAAAGGTTTGGTATACGCCTGGCTCCGATATCTCGGGCACCGTGAACTTAAACTTTAGTTCCACATATCCGTTTACTATTGTCAGGGAACTCTGCTCTGGTTCCAGATAATCGGAAAATGGCCCTTGTTTTATGACCTTTACAATTTCATAACCATTATCGCTTGTGATGTGAAAGCTTAATTCATAAGTCTGTCCGGGAGCGTATGGCACATCTACGCTTCCAGGAAACATGGAATAGCCTGTTGCGCTTGCCGTTCCTAAGACAACAAAAAACAAAAGGCAGATTAGCAGAATTTTTCTCATTTCACTCACGTTTTAAATAATAAATAAAAAAAGAAAAAAAGAAAATTTAACCTACTCTACAGGTACTGGTGCTTGTATGTCTGCTCCTTGCGCCTGATCGTTTTTGTTTAATGTGGTAATTGCGTTAACCCAGTAAAAGTTGCCTGCTCCCAAATTGTGCAGAGATGCGTCGACAAAATTCACGTTGTTGTTGTTGCTGCCACTTGCTGCAACAAATGTCGCCCCGCCGTTAGCTGTCCCTAATCCATTCAGAGCAAGTTGGGCGGTGTAATCGCTGGTCCTGGTGCCGCCAGACATTAAAAATTGTGCTGAATGTGGTTGGTTACTGGCGTCTCTGTACGATATACCAAGATGAGTGACATCAACAAATGCAAATCCTTGTACTGTTGAGCCAGTTGGTATTGTATTCACTGCCGGAGCAATGGTTTCTAGCAAAGTTAAGCTTCCGTTCGGGTTTGGTGGAGCTTGGTTAAATAAATATATCAGGCTAGCAAAGCTATAGACGTCGTAGCTACCTGCTGCGCCACCTCTTGTCGCCAATATAAACACAGTGCCTGCGCCAGGTGTAGCTGCTTTACCATACGATAAACTATCTGAAGTTACTCCAACGACTGCATCACCCGCATGCCATGCGCCAAATCCAGACAAGTCTATTACCGTACCTTGTGTCGACTGGAATGTATTCGGATTCGTGTAGTCTGGTTCGTACATTACAAAGAACAGTTTTGTAGCGTCAGGTCCACCAGCAGTGCTGATTCCTGGTACCGCTATAAAGTCATTATACCAATAAGGTGCTGCACTTATTTCATATAACGGTGCTCCAACATCTGCGAAACCGCCTACCGGGAATCCTGTTCCCAAAAGTTGTACTTGTGCTGTAGCAAGAGTTCTTAGATATGTGCCATCGTATTTAGCGGATTCGATATAGCCAGTTGCACCAGCCTTATATGTAACGAACATATTCGCTTCGTAAGGTGTTGGGTCTGGAGAGTCCAGTCCGCAATTTGCTACATCTTCAGTTGCAGTTATCTGTATCAGGAAATTGTATGTGTCTGGAGTCACTTTTTTGAATTCCCATCTGTCATTGATTGCAAGCGTGTTCTGATTGTCTAACCAGTCCAAATCCGAACAGATCTTCACAGGAGTATTTAGTGTCATTTCCTGGAAAGTTACTGCTGAGCCGTTTCCTTCGCAAGAACCATCATTTGTGTCCAAGCCGTATACCCAGCCGTTGTAAGCTGCTATAGCAAACTTACCGTTTTCAGTTCCCGTGAATGATTTAGCCGGGTTGGCTAGACCATTGTCAGACAGCAAATTTGCGTCTATCTGAAGATAGCTGTTACCGACATTTCTTATGTACATGTAGTCGTTCTGTGGTGCGTTAGAACCCACGCCGTTAAGCCAATACTGGTTTGTCACATTGCCTGTGTCATTAACTTCATCTGCATAAACGACTGCACTATAGTTGTTGTCATATGCTTCTTGCGTTTCGGCGCCGGATCCACCGCTGCTCGTACTGTCAGGCATGGATATGGCCACCGTACAACCAATGGTTATATTTTGTGTGCCATTTGTTACGTTTGTTGCCAAGACTGGTGTCATTGTAAACGAAACTGCCAAAATACCAATCGCAGCAAGCACAGCAACAAAAGCCACTGTTCCAATTAAAAATTTGTTTTTCATTTTTTATTTATGCTTGTGGCAGCACTGTCAACACTGCATACCCTGAGCTCTGAGGTCCGTAAAACACTGGTGCTGTCTTGAATACAGTCAATGATGCTTGTGCGCTAGGTGCGTGGTTTGTACCAACTGTTAAACTTGCCTGTGCGTTTCCGTTTTGTGTCTGTTTTGTGAATCCGAGTTGTCCAAAAATCAATGCAATCACTATAAGTAGCACTATGAATAGTGCAACTTTATTTAATTTTTCTGCCATTATTACCTCCTATTTCTGCCTTTGAGGCAGATTTAGATGAGAAACTTAGAGCTTAGGGCATATATAAATATTATTGTGCGCCTCACGGAGCTTGTGTGTAGCAATATTGTTCGGCAACACGGCTTATCGGGGACCTTAAATGCGGATTCTCCACTAAAAGATGCTATTATAGAACTCTATGCGGAGGTTTGCTGTGTAGTTGCCAGGCTTGGCGTCTGCTGACACAGTGGCCGTTAATGTAAGCTCTTTTTTCTCTCCTGTTTTAATCACAAAGTTGTTCTCAGACACGCTTACCCATTTTGCGAAATCTCCCGAAGCAGTTAATTTGACTCTTGCGTTCTGTCCCGGATTTCCTAAATCAACAAATCTCATCGCAGAAGAACCTGGACCAATCCAACCGAAGTTTAATTTCGGACCTGCGTCAAAGCCGACTTCATTCTGGTCTATGACAACATGAATCTCCATTGGATAGTCTGTCACACTTCTTGGTTTCTCAAAAATAAATTTTGCCGCAAATAACATAGATATTACAACAATTATGAATAAAATTACAAGAAGAAACTTTATTTTTTTAGTATCTAAATTTACGTTTTTTCTTTCTCGCATAGGCATACATTAGTATAGCGATTGATGCAATTAATAAAATTACCGCCACAAGACTTTTGTCGATTGTGAATTTCTTTTCAGCTGCAACTTGTGCGGGTTTGTTTTCAACGGTTATTGGAAAATCTTTTTCATTTGTCTTGCCTTCATAAAAAAGTGTGACTTTTGCTGTGTAATTTCCCACACGTATTCCACCGAAATTCAGAAATGTATTCAGATTATTGTAGCCCCAAGCATCAATGCTTGGCAATGTCGGAGTCTCAGCATTAACAAGTGTATTGTTGTCAGAATCTTTAATTTCAACCAAAGCGTAAACACTATTTATTGCTTGGCCCCATTGACTCTGAATGATCATGTACGTAGGCGTGATGTCGCCAACATAAAATTGCGCTGGAGAAAAGCTGCTGATATCTATGAGCAAATCTCCGACTTTGAATATGTCTTGCAAGTCTCTTGACTGCTCATCAAAATTCACTGTTGCTTTTGCGATGTATGCGCCAAGAGTGCCCTCAGTTTGCCATTCTGAACCAAGACTTGCAGTCGCGCCCGGAGCAATATTCTGCACTGGTGTTAATGGGATTGATGCAACCACATTGTTTTGCGGGTCATGAATTTCCACTTGCCCATCTGTGGCAAGAATGTCCTTGCTTCCTGTGTTCACTATGTTGACAGTAAAAAATGCTGGCTGCCCTAAATCTGCATCGCTCGCACTAAAACTTATGTCCGCACATTTGTCGGGGCAAGGCACTGAAACATAAATAGGTGCCGCTACTGCGGCATATGCCTGAACATTGCCGGACGGCATTCCAAAAAGTCTTTCCCCTGGTTTTTCTGATACAACAACTGTTGCAGAATGCCTTCCGGGTTCATCTATCTCCGGTACCGTAAATATCGCCCTTAGGGTTGCCGCACCATTGGGATTCATAGTGACTGAATTAGAAGACAACTCCAGAAAAGCCCCGAGCTCCCCGCTTGTGCTCAGAATAAATTCCTGGCCCGGACTGCCCTGGATTAGAAATACTACTTCTATACTTGCCCCTGGTTGGTAAGGCACGCTCTGTGCACCTGGCGTAATCGCCACTGTTGCTAAAACAACACGCGGTAGTGCTATCGCCAGAAATAATAAAAGCAGAAACAGGCCAAATTTTTTCATTACGACCAGTTATTATAGCTCTTATTTAAAATCTACGCCTCGCAAAAGCTTTATAAATATTCAATATTGCAAATAATACTATGGTAAATGCCCTAGTTGGTCGAGAAAAAGAACTTTCAAAACTAAAGGAAACCATAGATAAAGTCTCGACCGGTGCTGGTTCTGCGATACTTATTTCAGGCAAGCCAGGTATCGGCAAAACAGCATTGGCAGAATCTATTGTTGCAGAATACGCGGCTCAATCAAATTATAATATTTTTGTTGGAAGGTGTCAGGCAGAAACTGCTGTACCTTTTCAACCATTTGTTAAAATACTCAAGTCTGCGGGCTTGGAGCATCTTTTATCGCCTGAAAGCCCAAAAATAGAGACTATATCAATAGTTTACAAAGATGGCAGGTGCATAGAAACTGCACAATCCCAGGACAGTTCCAGTCCAGATCCTGAACTCGTATCTGGCATGTTACAAGCAATCAGGGATTTTGCCCGCGAATCCTACGGCAAAGGCGACCTCAGTCAATTGAAATTCAGAGACCTCGACCTTGTTATCGAACAGGGCAAGAACTGCTATGTTGTTGCTGCCATTAAAAATGGCATATCAAAGAGCCTGTGCGAAGATGTGAAGAATATTGTCACAGAATTGGAAAAACAGAATCCCAAACTTGAAATGTGGGATGGAAACAAAGATGGTCTAGTAAACCTTTCTGCGCCTCTTGCTGGTTTGGTGGAAAAATACAAGGGTGAATTTAACAGTTCTAATCTTAAAAACGAGAAAGACAAGATAATAGACCGTGTTACGGAAGGTCTTAAAACTAAAGCTAACGAAAAGCCAATTTTAGTTTATATCGATGACATGCATCTTGCAGACCCTTCCACTTTGCAATTATTTCATTACCTGTCCAGAAATATCAGAGACTCAAAAATAGCAATCCTTGGAACGTTCAGTCCGCAGGAAAGTGCAACCCTGAACGACACACTTGCAAATATGTCGCGTGAAAATCTATACCAAGAAGTTAATTTGAAAACGCTGACTCTGGAAAATGTGCAAACGATTGTTTCAGAAAAATACGGCCTAAAACCTGAACTCGTGGAAGAGTTTGCAAAGCAGCTTTATTCTAAAACAGAAGGCGACCCGCTTTACGTCGTAGAAACCTTGCGTTTGCTTGAGCAACAAAACATAATCAAACAAGGTCAGGATTGGTGGGTGAACATAAATCTGGAAAAAATTTCAATTCCTAATTCAATTAAAGATATAATCCAGCAAAGACTTTCTGGTTTAGACGCAGCCACACACAAAACTTTGAAATACGCATCTGCATTCGGTCCGGAAATCAATCCTAAAATTCTTAAAAAAGCACTGAAACTGGACGACGAAACCCTTGGAGAGCATCTAGAGCATTTACTCCAAACTAACATTTTAAATCGCAAGAATGGAAATTACGTCTTTGACCAGACAAGCATCCGCAACGTTGTTTATTCGGGTCTGGAGCCTGCAAGCAAAAGAGCATTGCATCTTTCAATCGCAAAAGCCATTGAAGGTCTTTACCAGCAAAATCTTCCCGAACAATTTGCAACTCTTGCCTGGCATTATACTAACATAGCTAATGCTTTGGAACAGCCAATAGATATTGAAGAAGACCTGCCAATTTTGCAGAAAGCAATTCGATTTAATTCTGAAGCTGGAAGACAAACAAAACAAAAATATGCACACGAAGAATCTGCAAAGCTATTTGAAAACAGTCTGAAGTTCTTAGAAACATTGGAAACAATTCTTTCTGGTGAGAAAAAACTTGAAAACCAAAAACAAAAACTTTCTGTCCTTGATGAACTGCAGCAGCTGAATTATATCGCAGGCAAATGGTCAGAATCTGCAGACTACAATAATAAATTAATTTCTCTCGCACGAACTCTTGGAGATGAAAAAAAGGCTGCAGAGGGTCACAAAAATATCGGCGAGATTTTAATGCAAAAATCAGACTGGACTCCCGCTATTTATAATCTTGAACAAGCCATAGAAATTTCTGAAAAAACAAACCACGATGATATTTCAGCAGATAGTAATTGCATTCTTGGAAGAATTTACATGCTTCAGGGCATGTTTGAAAAATCTACATCAAACTATTCTAAGGCACTTGAGCTCGCACAAAAGCTTGACGACAAGCGAAGAATTGCCTTGGCACAAGATGGTGCAGGTACCGTTTATCATGAAACAGGCCAGTATGACAAATCCTTGGAATTCTTTCAAAATGCAGCAAAAGGTTTTGAGGAAATCGGAGACCTTTCAAATTTGAGCTTAGCGTATCATCACATTTGTGCTGCCTACGCCAGCAAAAACCAATACGACAAAACAGTTGAGTTCGCACAAAAAGAATTTGACATCTCCAAAAAAATTGGAGATGTTGCTGGAATGGCCCGCTCTTTGCTGGGTTTATGTGGTTGCAGTGAGTTTGGCGAATATGAAAAAAGTGCACAATACCTAAAGCAAGCTGAAAAATTATTCAAAAAAATCAATAGTGAGCGCGGCTTAAGTTTAGTTTACATGAATCTAGGAATTACGTATGGGTATATAAAAAACTGGTCTGCTTCTGAAGATTATTTCAACAAAAGCCTTGAATTAGAACGCAAATTGAATCTGTCCATTGATGAGGCCTGGACTTATGAAGAACTAGCTGTCATGTATGGCGCTAAAGGCGATAACGAAGCAAGGATAAAATGTGCCTCTAAGGCAATTGAATTATATAAGCAACATAAAGCCGAAAACAGAATTTCTGAAAAACTACTTGGTTTAGCAAATTAAAATAAAAAAGAAAGAATAGTTTTCAGTTATTGAAAACCATTCCTGGGTGTATGCCTGTTGGCATTACTGTTACTCCACCGGCAGGGGTTGCGCCAAATACCACAGTATTTACAAAGTTGAAAGAAGGCGAGACACTTAAAATCGAATCCCCACTTCTTGAAACTTGCGCGGCTAATATCCCTTGCGTAGCTGCTGCATTATTATACATATACAGCAAATTGCCATCTGGGTCAAAACCAATGCCAACAATAGACATCGTCGCGCCAGCAATATACGGTGTATTTACTGGAACGCTTACTATTGACAGCGAGTTCGCACCTGTTGTATCCCATTTTGCCACAGCTACTTGGTATGGTTGGCCTGCACTTACCGCTCCAACCAGAATAAAGTATATCGCGTTGTTATCTGTATCCGCAGCTGCTGCAGTCGGATCAAATGAGCCTTCATCAACTAACCCTGCCCATAAAGTCCAAGTGGTTAATCCTGTTAGGCCTTTGAAATTGATGTCATCTGCTCCAGCGCAGGGTATCACATTAGGCGCTGTTACGGGGCACTCTCTGGCGTGGCCTTGTAAAATTTGAGCGGCACCTGTGTCTGTTCCTAGCAAAAATACTCTGGCGGCATTGTTACTAACCGCTAATTGTATGCCGCTATTTGCAAGCGCCTCTAAAGTCAATCCCGATACCACTGCTGTGCCAGGATTGCCCAGTGCTCCAGCATAGGACACGTTCCAGTGACCGCCCGTTTTGCCGAAATTTGCATCGGTAAACAATGCCTGTGCATTGTTGAAATTTGAGTTCGGTGTTCTTATCATCGCTATCGTATTAACCTTTGTTGTTAGTACCGTTGACTGAGCCGTTATCGGATTGCCGAAAGCTAAAGTCGATGGAGATAATGCTGTTATTTGCTTGTCTGTGCCTGTTGGTAGATACATTCCTGAGAAATTTTGCCCATATCCGGTTTTTACAGGGTCTGGACCGCCGCATCGTTCTTGCGTGGCTGTAATCGTTTCAGTAAAGTTATACCCGCCTGGTGCTGTCTTGGGCTGAATCCACCATTCTTTGAAAAGATCTATTTCATTTTTATAAATGTCCCAGCCCAGAGCACCGCATAGCGTAACTGGCACACCTACTTGCAGCAATGTAGTATTGTAAGCTGTGGCATTGTAACAACCTGTATCGTTGTCGTTTGACCCCGTTAAAGAAGCGTTTGTTTGGCTACCACTTCTTACTCTTAGGTAGACTGAATTGTTTATCCAACCAAATTGCTGTCCGCCCGTCTGGCCAATAAAGCCTCCATCGTTAGTTAAATTTAAGGTGATTACTAACCAATTGTTTCCTTTGTTTAGAAGTCTTATGAAATCATATGTCGACTGTCCGCTCCAACACGTTGAACCGTTCAAAGTGTCCACAACTGCTACAGACCTATCGCTATAACGGTCTATGCAACCTTGCAATACGGAACCAACACCGCCATTAATACTAGAATCGTTTAGTTGTATTGCCGTGGTACAGGTTATGTTAATAAATTCGGACACATTTGACTGGTTTGTTGCCACTGCTGGTGTCATTGTAAATGAAATTGCAACAAGTCCAATGACTGCAAGTATTGCAACAAAAGTTCCTATTCCAATTAGAATTTTGTTTTTCATTTTATTTTTGAGGCTTGGTCGTCAACGCTGTTTTGAATATAGTCGAAGAATATTCTGTTCCGCCCGCAGGTTGTGAATTCACGCTATTTTCTGTTATTCCGATGCTGGCGTGCGCGTTGTTGTCTTCGTATGCAATCTGTGGGCTGCTAAATAATCCGATTAATGCAATCAATGCAATCGCTATAAACAGCGCTACAAATAGCTCAATCTTGACTATATTCTCTGCCATCTTACCCCCTTTTGATTTTTATTAATAGAAATTACAATAAAAGACATATATATATTTTATTATAGTCAGGATGCTATGCAGCGGACCGAATAATTGCCCTGATACGAGCCCTGTGGCTGACCTGTATCTGGAATGTCAATCCAATATCTCAGCCAGGCTGACGAGCCTGCTGTCAGATTAGTTGCAATCAGATTTGTGGTGTCATAAGTTTCTGTCAAATTAAATCCTGGCAGACTGATTGCTGCATTTGAAGTCTTTGATGAATTCCAGCTTGTATAATATGCCGGAATTATGTAGCCAGTGCAGCTTCCTGCTATGCAACTCATATTCGTGCCTTTGCTCTGAACAGTTACATTAACATTAGAGCTTGAAGTGATATTGTACAAAGTCGCGCTTCCGGACCCCGCGTAGTTAAGAGTTGCATTGTTGTCAAAAGTTGCTGGAGGTACATTTCCAAAGAGTATCGAGCTTTGTGAAAAGTCGCAGGACACGAAACTGATTATCGTGAAATTCTCTACATTGCTCCAAGGACCGTAATTGCCTGCGGTGTCAAGAGCACGTGCACGCCACCAGTAGGTGTGGTCTACCGCAAGCTGTGTTCCATTTGTATAAGACATGTTTCCGCTGCCTTGCGTAACTGGCGGCGTCGGGTTGAAACCGGTAGTGCTTGCAGATGAATTTCCGAAGTAAAGTAACTGCGTCAGGTTTGTATTGTTATAGAGTTCAACAATAAAGTGCAAAGTATCGTTGTCCGGGTCTGCAGGTATTGTGAAATTCAAAGTTGGTGTTGTGCTCGTGATTGTTGTGCTGTTTATAGGGTATAACAATACCGGCGCATCGGGCGCAACGCTTCCAAGAGGCACGAATATACTGAAGCTTGTAATATTTGCCGTAACAATATTTCTGGCTGTGTCAACAGATGTGCCAGGCACTTTAGACCAGCTGCCATTATAACGCCACATCTCAAGCAGGCTCTCATTTACCACTCCCAAATCTGAATCGGCATAACTGATATTCAGCAAAGCATTCGCACCTGATGAGGTATTTGTCATATTACTATATTTAGTTATATTCTTGTGACCGCTCGGGTCAGCAGGCTTGCTTAGTACATTAAACACTTGCACTGAATTTGCGGTTAATACTTGAGTTGTGTTTGCAATATCATTTAATGTCAAATTAAACCAGGTTCCGCTATCTATGCGTAGGCTGCCATTCAGCTGTGTCTTTGCTGTCGTAATGACAGTGCTTCCTGTTGTCACATCAACCATCGTATTTGGATTAATTACAAACTTTGTTGCGTTTGCACTTTGATTGATATACAACGTTCCCAAAGTTACAGGAGTAACCACAGATGACATCAGAGTTACATTATCGGAGGCACCAAATTTCTTGTAGAGCGTGCTGTAATACAGATTAGGTGTCAATCCTGCAAACACAACTTCGTAATTATTTACAATGCCATTGTGATTTTTCAGTATGAAGGTTGCATTGCTTGTTGTTGTGCCGTAGGGTGGCGATACTTTTGATTCATTGAAAGTTGAGTTTTCAAACGTCACTATATCTTGATCTAAATAACCGCCAGACTGCACTGTGTAAGGTGGAGTATTATCAATTGTAACGTTGACTCCAAGCCAGTCACAGCCAGCTCCGCATCTGCCCAAAAACACACCGACAGCTCCGCCGTTCCTTACTGTGACATTTTCAAATTTCTTTACATAATAATTAGGAGCGTTTCCATAGAACAAAAATCCGTAGCCAGTATAGTTCTGCAATAATGTGTTTGTCAGGTTTACATAGCCGCCATTATACACTTCACCAATTCCAAAGCTATCAAAGTTCTCTATGACTGCATTATCTATGTAGAGATTCATTGCTCTTGCGCCAGTCCACTTGTTTGTCGGATTCCCGGATGCAGACTTTATGTAGACTTTATTTGCGGATGTGCCTGATGCTGTCAATGTACCCTTGGCACCAGATGCCAGACCTGCTCCCGCAGAATCTGGGAATGTCAGGTTCTTGCCGGCAACAATGTTGTAATTTGTATTTGTTGTGACGTTTAGCTGCAAAGGATTAACATTCTCGTCCTGAGTAAATGCAGAATTGAAAGCAGTTGAGTAAGCATCTGCATTCACTATCGTCACATTTGTTGTGTTTGTCCAGTCAGAGCCCTTGTATCCTGAGCTAGGCGTAGAGCTGTTTACAATTCCGAAAATTCTCCAGTTGTTGACAACACCGTTGTGATTCTTGGAAACTAGCCAGCCAGTTGTACCCACCATACCTACCGCATTATTTTTTAGTGTGCAATTGTCAAGTCTTAGCTTTGCGCCAGTTCCAACAACAACATCTTTGAAGTTGTATCCCGCACCATTAGAACCTATGAAAGTACTATTTGAAACAAGCACATCCGTATTAGCGTTGTCTTGCCAGAATGGAGTGTAAGTAGTACTTGTGTTAAAAAGGCAATTGTCTATTTTGTTTACTGTTATTGCCGCGCCTGAATTCATCAACACGCCCTGATTTGCAGAATTTGATATGTAATTGAAATATCTTAGGTCTACTGTAGAACCTGCAAAGTACGCTAACGTGTTTGTTCCGATAAGAGTTACATAGCTAGTACTATTTCCATTAAATGTTCCGTTTCCATAAATATATGCTACTTTTGCAGTATTTCCAGTTACAACAGTCCCAGGAGTTGTGACATTCAAACTATCTCCGGCACTCACAGTAAAGGCATTTATTGTCATATTATTATCAAATACTACTGTTGTCCCTGTCCCACTTGTTGTCACATCCGTTCTTACATTTCCCCATTTGAAATGGTGCACCACGCCACCATACCAATAAGGATTTGTGTCTAAATAGAATGGATAGCTCGCATTTGCTCCATAGACATATAATGATCCTACATTATCCGTCAGCAGATTACTTCCTCCTATTTCTCCTGACATTGATGCATTTCCTAGTGTCAAATATGAACTCGGTGTTCCACTTCCATAAGCTAACAATGAAGCTGCAGTAGAAGTTATATTGTGAAGTACCGTACAATTATATCCCGCATATAATAATGCAGGTGTCCCCGTCCCGCCTAAGCTTACGTCATAGAACGTCGGTGACAGTGTGCTTCCTGAATAGACTAGATATTGTCCGCTATTATGATAAACAGTTCCGCCGTCATTGTAAAATGTTCCCCCTGCAAGCCACGTCATTGACGCTGAACCTGTTAGTATAAATGCGCCACTTGCATTTGGGGCATTAAACGTGCCTCCGCTCCTTAAAATTGAACTTGATGTTGTTATTCCTAAAATATACCCTATATTACTGCCAAGTGTTCCGTATACGTCTATTTGCCCAGCTGTTACGTTCACTCCTGATGATATTGTCCAAATATCACCTGTTCCTACTCCTAATGAGCTCGAGAACGTTGAATTTCCCGTAACATATACGTGTTCTCCTGTTCCTTGTGAATAAAACGACGATTGTATATTTGCAAAACTTAGGTATAAATTATTCGTAGATGCTCCGTAATTTACTGTTCCAGGCGCAGTCCAAACAAACGGATAGCTCGCACTTGCTCCTTGTAGTGTTAAATTATCTCCTGCGTATCCAAACAAAACTCCCGTACTGCTTATCGTTATTCTACCTGCTTGTGACGCATTTCCAAATGTTATTACTTGGTTCTTTGCGGTTGGATACCCATAAGCTACATAATCTGTTCCTGTTTGCAGGGTTAGATTTCCTAATATTGTTAAATTTACTCCATTTGTTAAGGCGCTTCCAGTCACACCCATAATTACATTGTTGAATATTGGGCTTGTTGTGCTCCCACTTCCTACTAGCCACGATGCTCCGTCTAAAGTTACAGTTCCGCCGTCATTATTGAATGTCCCGCTCCATGTTGCATAGCCATATCCTGTATTGTCTCCGTGGAACGTGAATGTTCCTGTCGCATTTGGAGCGTTTAGCGTTCCTCCTGAATTTACGATTAAATCATTGTTTATGTCTAAAGCGTATGCGGTATTTCCACCGAGAGTTCCGCCAGAGTTTACAGTTGTTATACCATTCAAAGTTATATTTGCAGTAGCGGGTGTTAAAGTTCCGGATATAGAAGTTGTTCCGTTGACCGTCATAGCTATTGTTGGGTCCTGCTCGAATGAGAGAGTCGTTGCTGATGCAATTGTAAGATTATTTATAACGTTTAATTGTGTGGATGTCTGTTCGTACCCTACTCCACTGCCACTGAATATGAGATTATAGAAATTATTATTTCTGCCCCTGAAATAATAAAACCATGAGGTTGATACCAACGTTCCGTTAGAGTGTGTGTACGAGCCCGATGCAAAGTCAATGCTGGTCGACGAGGTGGTCTGATCATTTATAGTAGCCGTACCAGATGTAGCAATGAAAGAGCTTCCAGATGCAGTATAAACACTACCGTAAGTATGCGTCCCGCTTCCGCCGTTAAATATGCCCCCATTATTTATTTGTAAAGCGAAGGTCGTACCAGAAACAAACCCGCTGCCCAAACTCATCGTTCCAGAACTAGCATTAAACGTTCCAGAAACAGTTGTTGCGCCAGTTACATTTGTAATTCCTGTGGCTGCATTGTAAATTCCGCCTGAATTTATCGTAAGGCTTCCGAAATTGTTGTTTGCATTTCCTCCGTTGATTGTGGCGCCCGAATTAACCGTGACTATGCCTGCAACAGTCAGTGAGTAGCCGCTTGCTACCGTGATATTGCATCCTGTATCTGCTGTCAGATTTCCGCCAACATAAGTTGTGTTTGTTAGTGTCGTTATGTTTGCACAATAGAAATTATTCTGAACTGTGACATTGGCGCCTGGCAACATTGTTAAATTGCCCGTATTTGTTAGATTCAGATTTCCAAATACTGCATTTGTAGATTGCAGAATCAAGGTTCCAAATATCTTGAATACTGCCGTTGCAATCTGCTGGAATATTGAGTTTACGAATTTGACAATGATATTTGCATAAACAGTCCAGTCGCCTGCATTCGTGATTGTTGCATAAGATATTGTTGATGACGCATTCCAGGTTGCATTCAAATATGACATGTTTACATATGTGAAGTTAGTAATTGCACCTGATTCCACTGTGAGCTGCCAGTTATTGGAATCGGAATCTCTTCTGGTCATAGTTGCGAGATTGCCTGAAGCACCAATTACAGAAATATTTCCTGCATTCTGGATTCTTAGTCCGGTACCGGCAGTGCTGATCTTTACTGTGCTGGCAGGTCCAGCACTATAAACTCCCCCGCTGCTAACAAGCGCAGCGCCATTTAGTGTCGTAACACCAGATGTTGCATTATAAAATCCGCCAGAATTAATCGTAAGAGAGCCGAGGGTATCCGTGCCTGTTCCACCAATGAAGGTTCCATTCGCGCCGATTGTCACGGCAACGCCGCTCGCATCCAATATCCATGCAGAATTGGAGCCGAAATTTGCATAGCCTGACGTCGCGGTTCCGCCAATATTCATAGCGCCGTTGGCAATCCATTTGCCTGTTGTGAAAGTTACATTTGCTATTTCAGCTGAAGGGCCATCAACACCTATGCGCGATGCGCCAGTTACATTAACTTGGTACTGGCTTACATTAAGGAGAATCGACCCAGCATTGCTGTAGAAGTAAAGATTACCGCCGATACTTATGTTTCCTTTCAATGTTTTAACGCTGCCCGCACTATTGCTGTAAATGTAAGTTAAAGCAGAGTTGTAATTGTTGAATGCAGCTATGTTCTGGTTTCCTGGCGGGCCATATGCTAAGAGGGAACTTCCATTTACAACAGAATTGGCATTTGGTGAAAACACATCTCCAACTCCATTCAAATAAGTTGCAGCATCACAAGTCAATGTTGCAGCACTAGTCGTACCCAATGTCAGATTATTAATCATTATATTGGCTGTGCGCAACGTGATGCTATTATTTACTATGACATTGTTCAATTCATTGTTTGTGCTTCCGGTGAATTTTGCATTGCCATCCACTGTAACAGTTCCGCTGTTTTGGCTAACTGCAAACGATGGCAGGAATGTTAAATCTGCAGATTGATACCAATATCCTGTTGCATTTGGCATGCTGAAAGTTCCGTTTACTGTAAACGGCGCATTGACATCAAGTACATATGCGGAATTTCCGCCAAAGGTTCCGCCATAATAGACATTTAGTGGACCGTTAAAGGTCATATTTGATGTGCCAGGGGTTATAGTTCCACTGACATTTGTTGTTCCTCCTATCATTAAGTTTGCAGTATTCAATGTCAATGTCTTGCTGTTCGGAACAGTCATGTTTCCTGCTTCTGTGAAATTTCCTGCATAGGTATCTGATACCGTAAGCGGGACAATCTGCAGTGCGCTTGAATTTACAGTAGCGCCATCAGCAATTCCATCATTTGGTGTGACCTGGCACATCCAAGTATCCCGCTCGTTTGTTTCATCAGAATCGATTATAGAATTGTTCCGTTTGTTCAAGCCCATCTGATAATCTTTGCTAATCTGATGCGCAGATAATGCGCGATTGTAAATCTTAACTTCGTCGATTGTGCCGTTTGTTTCAGAACTCCAAGATACATACAGTGTTGCTCCGCCATAACTAATGGTGCCAGATGCTGTCTGACATTCAGATAAATTACCATCTATGTAAGTACATTGCAATTTCGTGGTGTTGTCGAAAGTACCAACAAGCTGATGCCACTGCCCGAAAGATATTGTCTTTGTTCCAAAGTACTGACTCGGCAAGCCGTTCAGGCCCCACTTGAATGTGCCGTCTGAATTAACTTCGGTGGTGTAACCGGTCCATTTTGTTACCATCACATGCCTTGTGCCATCGCTGTTTAACTTAGCCCAGAATTCGACAGTTATTGATGCCGGTTCCAACATTGAATTGTGCGGGATTGCTATCGTATCTCCGGAACCATCGCCACGGAAAGTATAAGCACCACCAAGCTCCCCGTTAGAAGTCCAAGTGGTACCGCCAGACCACGTACCGTTGTTGTTATTTCCGGAATAATCTTTTACCGCGCCAGTTGCACTCGTAGCATTTGTGTCAAATGGTAGGTACAACACCGCATCTGGTGCACTATTCCTATACCAATTGAATATTGGCCATGGCGCATTGCCGTCAGCATCTGTTATAGATGCATTGCAATACAGATCATCGAGAGTGAAATTATTTTTTGCGGTTAAATTAACTTGCGTTACGTTCGGCGCATAATTTACGTCCAGCGGAACGAATATGCTGAATGTGCTTGCATTACCCCAAACATAGTTATTTGTTGTATCAACGCCCGTGGTTTCAACTCTGTACCAGCTTCCGTTGTTCTTCCACAATTCCAGCTGGCTTTCATTAGCCGCACCCAAATCCGAATGCAGATATGAAATGTTGATGAAGGCATTTGGTGAAGTGCCAGCAGTCGAGATATTTGAGTACTTGCCAATTGCGTTGTCTCCATAGTTTAATGTTGGCGCAGATAAGACATTTGCAACCTGCACATTCTTTCCGACAATCGTTTGTTTTGTATTGTAGCCATCCGCAAGAGTCAGGTTTGTCCAGGTACCGTTTACAACAAATATCGTTCCGGAATTATTCAGATATGTATTAGATATTGTGGTCAAAGAACCGCCAGTTAGGTTCAAGATCGAGCTAGCATTAATATTAATTGAATTTGCTGTGGCAACTTCATTTACAACTAAGTTTGTACTGAAAGCTCCGCTATATGCGTCTGCATTCAGCAAAGTTACATTTGTTATGTTTGTCCAGTCAGTCCCTTTAAAGCCGTTATCAGGCTCTGATGAATTCACAACTCCCCAAATTCTCCAATCATTCAAAACAGAGTTGTGAGTCTTTGACACGATCCAGCCCCGGTACTGCATGCCAACTGTTGAAAATGTGCAGTTATCACATTCTAACATATTCTTGTAGCTGCCAGCTTCACCATAAAGCCAGATGTGTTTGCCAGAATAAGCTGCACCGCTCGGTCCGGTGATAGTGACATTTGTGAATTTGTACAAACCATTTGAATTGCTGAACGTAACACCATAACCCGCACTTGATTTTTCAAATATACAGTTGCTTACTGTCGGAGCCGCGCCATTCGCCCATAATGGTGTTGAGCTTGCACTGCTTGAAGCATTTGTTCTGACATAATTTAATGTGCTTGCCTGCACAGATGGGAAGTAGAAATTTTGGAATCCTAAAATGTTTACATAATTTGTAGAATTCCCTAAGATATTTGCTGCACCGCTGAAGACAAAGTTTTTGTTACCATCTCCAGTTATTGTAATTCCCAGGGTAGTAATATTCAAAGTATCTCCGGAGCTTGTTGTCCAGCCATCAAGAGTCATGTTCCCGCCAAAGATGACTGTGGTGCCAGCGCCGCCGGTTGTTGCATCAATCTGGTAGTCCAGCCATTTCAATTTCCAAACGCTGTTGGTTCTAAAGTTCCAAGACCAGTCATTGCCAGTACACGCCGTTGGGTAATTAGCATTAGCGGCCTGAATTGTTACAGTGCCAGAATTGCCGATCTGCGCAATAACTCCGTTATTTGAAATGCTTGCAGCAGAAGCTGATGTTCCAAATGTATAGAATTTACCATCATATAACCAAACATAAATGCCTGGCAGACTATTGTTTAATGAAGATAGGAAAGTTGCATTTGTTGTAAAGTATCTACTTGAGCCAGTTCCGGAAACAACCACTTTGTAGAATGTAATTTCGTTGTTTCCTTGATAACCGCCTTCGCTGACATCAAAGTTTACAGTACCATTATCGTGATTAAATATACCATTATTTGTTAAGTAATATATAGTAAATGTACCAGTTCCGTTCGGCGCATTCAGAGTTCCGCCAGAGTTTATTGTCAACGCGCCATTCAGGTCAAGCCCGTATGCAGAATTGCTGCCGATGACCGCACCAGAGTTAATTGTTGTTGTGCCAGCAACGGATAAAGTTTTGCCGTCAGAGACCGTTATGTTACATCCAGAGTACGCAACAAGATTTCCAGAAACCGTTGTATAATTAGTCAGAGTAGTCTGATTGTAACAATCAAAATTATTCTGAATTGTAACATTTGAACTCGGGATCATTGTCAGATTTCCAGTCTGTGTTAGATTCAGATTTCCAAATATCGCATTCGTAGATTGCAGAATCAGCGTACCAAATAGTTTGAATATTGCTCCTGGCAGCTGCGTAAATATCGAATTAATCAGTTTCAATATGCTGCCTGCATAAACAGTCCAGTCACCCGCATTTGTTACGACTGAATTTGATATTGTTGCTGTAGCATTCCAGGTTGCATTCACATATGAGATATTTACGTATGTGAAATTAGTAATTGCACCTGATTCTACGGTTAATTGCCAATTTCCAGAGTCTGCATCTCTGCGAGTCATAGTTGCATAGTTGCTTGATGTGCCAATTACAGAAATATTTCCTGCATTCTGTACTCGCAAGCCTGTTGAGGCCGTAGAAATCTTGAAAGTGCTTGCGGGACCTGCAGTATATTTTCCTCCGCCGCCAACAAGTGCTGCTCCATTAATCAAAGTAGTGCCGTTAGTTGCATAATATGCTCCGCCAGAATTTACAGTTAAGGCTCCAAGGTTTATGTTTGCATTCATTGAGTTCGCACCCAATGTTCCGCTGACTAGCGCATTTCCAGTCACAGTCAAAGCGTCTGCATTGTAGAAACCCTGCGCGCTTGCTCCAGTATCTACAGTCATGTTCCCGTCTACGTAAGTAACTGTTGCGCCACCTCCACCATACCACTTATGCCCTGTTGCTCCGCTGAGTTCCAAATTGTAAAGATGCTGCCCATTCAGTATGAATGGCGGGTTTCCGCTTGCTGTTGTTATATTGACTGTTCCGCTGTTGTGCGTTATTGTTCCGGCGTTGTCTATTGTCCTTGAATTTGAATTTACAGAAGTGATTACAGTATTACCAGAAGTTGCATCATAAGTTCCGCCAGAATTTACTGTAAGTGAGCCAAAAGTATAGCTTCCTGTGTGCATAGCAGTGTAACCTGTTGTTCCTAAAAATCCAGATATGTTAACTCCGCCAGCAACTGTGAGCACTCCTGCCGGCAGACCTCCGCCCCATGTCAGGAATCCCTGTTGTACGTTTAGGTTCCCGGTGATTGTTGGGTTTAAGGTCTGCTGATAAATGCCTGTAGATTTATTTACCGTAACGTCATTCAGTTCTGTACCAAAATAGGCACTTTGTACTGTACCGCCATTCTGGAAAATGAACATTCCGCCATTTGCATTCACTATTCCGCCATTGTTTATGTAAGTCGTCACTGAATTTGCACTGCTTGTTATGGCTGTTTTACTGGAGGTTGCGTCATACTTACCCCCCGAATTTATTGTTAAAGTGCCAAAGCTGTGGTCTGCCGATCCTCCGGTTAAATTACCTGAAACTACTACATTATTTGTAACTGTAATTGCATTTGCACCAGTAGAAGCGACTGCAACATTTCTTATTGTCAGATTATCCGCGGCTGCAGCCTCATTTATGTTCAGCAGACCTTGGTAAACTGTTACGTTATCCGCAGACGTGAAGTCATAAGTTATTGCAGACTTGCTTAAACCGCCTGAGCCTGCCCAAATCACATAATTACCAGGGGATATATGATCCTTTGAAATAACGTGGCTTGAACTGCTATAGAGGTAAACTTTATCCAAAGCAAAATTGCTTCTGTTAAACTCAAGCCTGTTATTGTTTACACCGACTGAATAGTTTGCTGTGTTGCTTATGGTAATATTATCAAACCCATCATAAAACACAGGCATGTATATTCCATAAACACCATTTGTCAATATGTTGTTCTTGAATGATATCGGAGTTGAAGAAGTTCCCCAGAGCAGTCCTGATGTCCCATTTGCATTCGTGAAAACACAGTTGTTGATGTTAGATGTGCTGACATAAAGTTTTCCGTATTTCTCGAAAGTCGTGTAGCTTGCTGAAAGAGCAAGATTGTTCAGGTCCCAGTTCAGATTCCATCTGTTAACGGGAGTGCTCGAATTTACAGAGGTGAAGTTAACTTGGTACGTTGCATTTCCAATGCTCTGTATGAAACCCCAGCTGTTCGAATCTATGCCGCTTCCCGCCAAGTCTGCAAATTTAATAAATAGGTTTTGTGCTGCTGAAACTGCACTGATCGTGAAGTTCGCTTGTTGCTGCACCTCCAGACAGTATGTTGTGATGTTGGCTGTTGCAGTCATATTCCCATTTGATTTTATTATGAGGTAATTTGATCCGCTTATGTTCAGAGGAGAACCAAGTGCGAGTCTTCCCGCTGTATCCGTGGTAACATTTCCATTTTCATTGTAAGGACCTGATGAATATATCGCTGTTGTATTCAGAGGCAAAATTCTCATAGAGCTCGAGTTCGCAGGAATGCCCATAAAAGTTCCATCAGATGGGTTGTACTGGCATTTGTAATAGTAATTCTCTTTTGTATAATCTGAGTCGAGTGGCCGAGTTGTCGGTGCCAGTTGTGTCCAAACACTATTGTCAGGGCTTTCAAACCAATAAAATGTGCTGTTCGCCTCTGTGCCATCAGAGTAAACGCCCGTGCAATTCAAATCATCTAAAGTAAAGTTTCTCGCTGCTGTAATTGCAACATTTGAAACGCTAGGAACGTGCCTCAGCAATCTCGTGTCTGTGCAATTTGTTTGTGATGCTGAGTCCGTGGCACATCCATAGTAAGTATAGGCTCCTGTTGTCAAATTGGTTTGATTTGTAAAGAATTGCCATTTGTTAATATCATATTTGAAAAAGTTCGAAAGGTATTCGCGCTTTACTTCATCTGAAGTCATTCCCCTGCTGTAAATCCTGACCTCATCAATCTTGCCTGGATAATATGCGTTGTTCGGCGTATCGTGAGCAACATAGAGGTTTGTCATGCCGGCGGGCTGGATTGTGCCTGCTTTTGGATTTGTGCTTGTGCCATTGGGGCTGCCGTCCACGTAAATTTCTAGCTTGTTACCAGAACCTCTCCAAGTGCCAATAACGTGATGCCACACGTTAGCAGACAAAGATGTGTCGCCTATGGCTTCATCAAAGCCACCTCCATTGCCAAGATAGAAATGAACCACTGAATTGTTAAGCCAGAGGCTGTAACCGCTATTTATGGGTGCTCCTTGTCGTCTGTCAATTATTGGGGCTGTGACGTAAGTCGTAGTATATATCCAGGCCTCGATTGTGATTTCATTTGATATTTCAAGACTCGGTGCTAATCCGGATACCTGTACATTTGCAACTCCGCTGAAGTTCAAGGCGGTTCCGTATACGCCCGCAGTATAACTTGCTGCCGTGATTGTGCCATTGTTGCCATATTTTGAAACATCTTTGGCTACAGCATTGCTTTCACCAATTGCTGAAATATTATTGAAACCAAACATCACAACGAGACTGTCATTATATGGCGTGTAGTTTGTTCCGTTCCAATCCCATATTAGTTTATTGAGATCTTTATCCGTTATGTTAATCCATATCCCAACACTTGTGTTCGAGGTGTTCGTATCATTATTTGGAGTCGGAGGCACGAAAAATATTTGTGGAACGTAGTTCAAATCTATACTATAATTTGCATCTGCCCAGTCAGACTGGCCGAGGTTATCATAGCCCAGACAATTCCAGCTGAAAATATCTTCATAAGGCAGAGTATATGCATAGCTTGAGCTGTTCGAAACCCCGCTCAACACAGATGTGTTTGTATACAAGTTGCTGCCTGTGCCGTTCCAGATATAGAATGTAAGATTTTTTACCTGAACATCATCTGTAATATTACAGCTGAAAGTTTGTGATTGTATCTTTGTTATATTACCATTGGCAGGCGAAATTAAATTTACAACTGGCGAATTATCGGCATACGTTACAGTGTAATTGCCTTCAACGCTCCAATTGGATTGACTCTTGTTGTCGTAACCAAGACAATTCCACTTGAACGTGCCCTCGTAAGGCCAGGTATAGCTCCATGAAGTCTGATTAGTTACTCCTGAAAGTGTCGTAGTATTGCTGTAAACCTGGGATGTTGAATTCCAGAGGTAAAGCGTCAGGTTTGAAATTCGAATATCATCTGTGATATTACAAGTAAATGTCTGGCTGGGTTGATTTGTTGTTGTTCCGTTTGCAGGGGAAACAAGATGTACTGTTGGCGGATAGTCACTTATTCCTCCGAACGCATAAACTAGCTTATCATTGGAGCCGATGTAAACCGTTCCGTCAGGTCCGATCGCTGGCGAGGAGTCTATGCTGCTACCTGTTGTATAATTCCATATGCTGCTGCCGGTTGTTGCATTCAGTGCGTAAATTTTCTTATCTTCTGATCCTATGAAAACTATCCCGCCAGCTATCGCGGGCGAGGAGTATATGCTGCTCCCTGTTGTATAGTTCCAAATCTTCGTGCCTGTCGTTGCATTCAGGGCATACAGTTTGCTATCACCCCATGATCCAATGTACACTATATTATTAGCAACAGCTGGTGAGGATGCATAGAATGTGGTGCCTGAAATTACGCTATTCCAAAAGATGCTTCCGTTATTTGCATACAAAGCTAATACCGAGCCATTACACGGAATGATATATACTATATTATTAAGCACGGAAGGAGATGAGCGCACGCCTCCACATGCCGAGGGTGCAATTGTTTTGTTCCATATCTGTGCACCCGTAACAGCATTCAATGCAAAAAGTATACCGGTGTCATCTGATCCTGCATATACAACCCCATTTGAAACTGCCGGAGATGAATATGTGATTGGAATGGCACCTGTTGTATAATTCCAAATCTGCGCGCCTGTTGTTGCATTAAAGGCATATATGTAATAGCTTGACGTCACATAAACTCTGCCATCATAAATTGCAGGTGAAGGAGTACCTCCGAGAGTTACATTCCATATGTGGGCACCATTTGTTGCGTTTAGTGCGTACATTTTAGAACTTGAATCAAAATAAACTGCGCCCCTGTAAATTGCAGGGGACGAATCTACGGAACTGTCAGCAGTATAATTCCAAATCTGCACACCCGTGCTTGCATTCAGGGCGTAGAAAGCCGGGCTTACTGAACTCGCGCCAACGTACAAAATGCCATTTGCGATTGCGGGCGATGATTTAACGTTACCACTCGTATTGAAGCTCCAGGCTACGTTTGCTGTGGTTGACAGATTAGCTGCATTCGAATAACCGAAGTGTTCTGGTGTCTGATGGAACATCGGCCAATCCACACCAAATGTTATTGTCAGGTTATTGTTAGTTTCGCTTGATTCCGTAATTTGGCCTGCTGAATCTGCAAAAACCTCGATATCGCGCAATCCAGACGTCGCTGCCCATGTAAATGTTGTTACTGTGCTCGCATTTACGTTTAAGCTCGCGATGTTATTCTGTGATTGATAAACATCATCAACATACAGACTTACATTAAATGAGCCTGCATTCACAATTCCTTGGTTCTTGATTGTTGCATTGATTGTTACGCTTGTTCCTATGATAGAACCATATGGAGTGTAAGTTATATTCGCTGGCAGCAAATCCGCAACACCAAGTATTGTCAGATTACTCGAATTCTTTGCAAGACCATCCTGAAGTCCGTTACTTGGAGTAACTTGGCACATCCAGATGTCGCCCGCTGTCAATTCTGACGATACTACGGTCTCGCTAGATGAATAACTATCCTTTGTATCTAGATATAATTGATAAATTTGGGCGGCAGATAATGCGCTTCCGTACATTCTAACTTCATCCAGTGTCCCGTTCAAATAACTGCTCGGGTTCGACGCCCGGCCTATTTCCACGGGTATTGTGGTGTCCGAAAACACCGTCGGCGGCGTGCCGGCCGTGGTCTTGCTGCTAGCCACCTCCGTGCCATTGACGTAAATGTCTATGTTTTGAGCTGAGAGGTCGAAGACCACAGCGACATGGCTCCACCTGTTATTGGCGAGTTCTATTTGGCTAGTGTCGAAGAAAACGTAATTTTGTGTATCTCCGTCCTGGTATGCGACCCCTCTTAATATTCCATTAGTATGCATCTGAACGAGAAAAGTCCTGTGCAAGGGGGATGTGGCCCCGTTGTATTTTCCTACGATCACTTGCCCATTTGAGAGGTTTGTGTCGTTTATCCAGAAGGCTACCGTCAATTTTGTGTTTGCGCCGTTGAAATAAGGAATGTCGGTGGTGGTGATGTAATCGCTTCCATCAAAACTATATGCTCCGCCAACCTTACCGGAAGGTGTCCATGTGACTCCACCTTCAGTTCCATCATATCCGTAAGAAGAATAATCTTTTGTTGTGCCTGCGCCAGCTGAATCATCTGAATCAAAAGGCATATTCAAAATTGTTCGGGACGTACCATTCTTGTACCAATTGTAGATATTTGTGACATTATCCCCCTCGGAAGCTAATGTTGACTGATTGTAACAAGTTATGTTATCGACGGTTGTGTTGTAGATTGATGTCGCATTCAATTTTGGATTATCCTGAGTTGGAACATAATGCACGCCCAATGGCGCAAAGATGCTTCCGAAGCTCGTTATATTTGCCCAAACGTAATAGTTTGTTGAGTCGTTGCCTGAGCTGCTTGCAAATGCTGTCGGGTCTGTGTACCATGAGCCGTTGTTCTTTGACATTCGTAATGAGCTCAGATTAACGCCTGTAGCATCTGCAGCGGCGTATGATATGTTAAGTAACCCCCAAGTACCTGCCGACAAACTAGTTACAGCGACATATTTGCCAATATTCTTGAAACTTGTTGGGTCTACTGATGCTGGTGACGTTGCAGCCTTAACACCAATAGATCCCGTAGCACTAGGGCCCCAAGTAAGACTGATTTTTGTAGGGTAGGGGCCATCTATGAGCGTATCTTTAACAACATTGCCTGCACCCGTGGAGACAAGGTACAGGTCCTGTGTGGAAGTATTACGCACCGTATCGTTTATGATTGTTGTATTGGCGGTTGAGCCAGATAGATAAATTCCGTATGAACTTATTTGAAGACCAGCATTGAACTGGTATGCGGTGTTGTTTTGTATCACATTATTTGCACCGGTTACACTTACAAAGGCTATTTGTGCGGTAGAATAATCTCGTACATTACAATTTCTTACAGTAATTCCTTGCGTGCCAGCTCCTGCGTAGATTCCATAAAGCTGACTCACACCACTAGCATTAGCAGATACATTATACCCCTGGCAATCTATGGTTACGTTACTCGCTGTTGCTCTAAGGCACCAAGAGTTAGCACCTTCCTGTCCCTTCAAACTCTGATTAAGATTGTATATTGTGTTTGCTGCAGCCAGGGTTTGGCAAGCGTTTACATTAACTAAAGAAAATAAGGTTAAATTATTTGAATTAAGTGTTGTGCCATCCTGTGTGCCATCACTTGGAGTAACTTGGCACATCCAAACATCACCACCCGCCGTTTCACCAGAAACAATTGTTTCTTTAGACGAATAGCCGTCTTTTGTATCCAAATATAATTGATTAACTTGTGCTGCTGAAAGTGAGCGGTTATATATTTGAACCTCATCAATCGTGCCATTGAAATAGCGCCCCGAGGCGGTGTAGTAGTTTCCGATCCAGAGCGGATTTGTATTGGTAGCTACAATTGCGCTCAATGAAGTAGTATTTTTTGTCTGGCTTCCATTTATGTAAAACGTGAGTAGAAGCCCATTCTTTACTATTACAAATTGCTGCCAGGCGCCTGCTGTGAGTTGATTCACTGTTGTTAGATAGTTTCCTTGCCAAGCGGTACCGTTATTATAAGTGAAATAGTACCAATTTCCAGTGCCGTTTTGCTCGATTACCCAGCCCGACCCGGCAGTGTGCGCCTTGTCTAGAAGGTCAGCGTTTGCGATTTGGACTGCACCGGGCTTCACCCATAACGCGATTGTGAAGTCTTGTAAATTGAACACAGAATTATGTGGAATAGTTATGTAGCCACTGGATCCGTCAAGGGCATAGGCTCCACTGACCTGTCCTGAGGATGTCCATGTAACACCGCCAACCTTGGTTCCGTTATTCCCATAGCCAGAATAATCTCTGGTTTTTCCTGAACCGGCGGAATTATCTGAATCAAAAGGCATGTTCAAAACTGTTAGGGACGCACCATTCTTGTACCAGTTGTATATGTTTGTGACGTTTCTTCCAAGAGGAGAGTATGTTGATTGATTATAGCAAGTTAGGTTATCTGTCGGAAGATTATTGCCTGTTGTTGAATTCAATTTTGGATTGCTTTGTGTTGGCGCGCCAGATGAGATTGTAAGGTTGTTCGAATCACTTGTTGTGCCATCCTGTATGCCATCATTTGGGGTCATCTTACAAACCCAAACATCAGAAGCTGTTAATTCAGACGAAACGATTGTCTCATTTGATGAATAGCCATCTTTTGTATCCAGATAGATCTGATTCACTTGTGTGGCGCTGAGCGTTCTATTGAATAACTGAACTTCATCCATCGTGCCATTAAAATATTGAGTTGCACTGTCAGTCCTTCTGCCAATTTCCAGATCCTTTGGGTCTGTAGCAGAAAAAGTGCCAGTTCCTGCTGACCTGGTTGCTGCAGTTGCCACGCCATTTACATAGAAATTTTGTGGCACACCGTTAGAGATAGTTACTGCCAGATGTGACCAGCTTCCTGTTGTTGTAAATACGGGGCCATCATAAGAATCTGTGCCTGCCCAGCCAAATCTCAGCTTGTTAGCGGTACCTTCTCTTTGAAATACAAATCCTCCAGCTATGTATCCACCGAAGGACAAGAATGAATAGTATGAGCCACTAGTAAGCGCGCTGGCATTTATCCACAGAGAAATAGTCATACTATTGGACAAACCCAGAGAAGTTGAACCAAAATCTATAATCTGGCTGATGCCATCAAAATTATAAGCTCCTCCGACTTTTCCTGAAGATGTCCATATAACACCACTTTTATCTCCGTTATGATTGTAACCAGAATAATCTTTTGTCTTGTTTGTGCCAGCAGAATCATCTGAATCAAAGGGCATGTTCAAAACAGTTATTGAAGCGCCGTTTTTGTACCAGTTGTATATGTTTGTAACATTTCTTCCAAGAGGAGAGGATGTTGATTGATTATAACAAGTTATATTATCTGTCGTGAGATTACTGCCTGTTGTTGAATTCAATTTTGGATTGCCCTGTGTTGGCAAATCCGTATTAAACGGTACGGATGCACTAATAGCATCAGAAAAGCGTCCGAAGCCAGTCCAGTCAACTTTAACATGTACGTCGCTGGTGATTCCTGTTGCTAAACGATAGCTTCCTACAGCAGCAAATCCGCCCAAAAAGTCTTTTGGATAATAAGGGATAGTAGTGTTGTCTACTTTCTTTGTTGTGTTTGTCCAAAATACTCCTTCTTTATTATTTGTGAGAAGGCATACTGTACGCCAGGTAGCATTAGGAAAAAATTCTGCAGCCGATGTTGCATTAGAGAAAATGAATGTATAGGCCGAATCATTTCCCACTATGAAGTATGAAAATTGGCTTGCATCCCACGCGCCCGAATATGCATATGACCTGTTAGCAAAAGACTCATACTGGTACGCTCCAAAAATACCGTAGCTCTTACTAAATGGTTGACTGTATGTCATACTCATATTTGCACAAATTGTAAGATTGTTGAACTTAGAATAAGTGGTATGATTAAGCACGAATTGCCACGTATTTGAGCCCTCGTCTCCGGACACACCAGAAACGTAAATATCTAATATTCCTCCGCTGACTGTAAAGCTCTCTGGACCCGCACCATTTCCCAGATAATGGGTTTCCCAGCGCGTTGCATTATAACTGGCGCCGTCGAATGGGTCATATATATTCCATGTTGCGCTGGCATTGCTTGCATCAGTAGCGCCACTGTTGTTATAATACATGTATACTGTTGTGTTGCTCGATGCAGCGATGTTTGGCACGCGCAATGCAAACATACCAACATTCGACTCGACATAGAGTTTTTGATAATACATCTCCAGTTGATCGGTTCCATTGTAATAGGTGAACCTTAAGTCATTGAAACTAGGCTGCATGCCAACTACGTAGCTTATGTTTGTAATTACGGTATAATTTGTCAGCGCCGACCCCGTATCGGATATATTGATAATTTTTCTTCGCACCCAACTGCTATTCCACCAACTAGTACCAGTGACTGTGCTTGGCGACATCGCATATATTTGCGAAAGTTCTTCTGTTGACACTCCGGGAATGGTAGCATTTTCTTGTGGAAGTTCGGGAACTGTGGCGTTCTCTTCCGGAACAGTTGCATTTTCCTGAGGAATCTCTGTTTTGTTTTCGACTGGTGGCTGTTCTGCCGGAGGTTGTTCTTCCAGCGGTGGCTGTTTTACCGACTGCTCGGTTATCAAGCCATAATAAACATCATACGTTGCTGCAGAGATATTTGTAGAATAAATTATATTTTTAATTATTATGTCTGTTTCCGTGCAAAATCCATTAGCATAAATTGAATTTTCAACTGCAAATTGTACTGGCACGTTATTTGATTCAACGTAAATCCCATTCTCACAGACTGTTGATTTGTAATCTCCAAAAACTATATGCGTTCTGATAAATTCCTGCGAATTATCAGAGGATATTTCAAACTTATTTTCCCATTCGGCTCCACCAGCAGTGAATGCACCTGTTAAACTGCCGGAGTAATATGAAAATGCAATCAGTCCTATGAAAATAACCAATACGCATGCTATCAGAACTGTTTTGTCAATTCTTTTTTCTCTTTTAACGTAGCGATCTATCGTCTCAAGGTGCCAGCCAGATTCCAGCAATCTCTTTCTGAGTTCGGCAGGAGAATGCCCTCTGGCAAGAGCTTGCTTAATGTAATTTGAAAGTCTGCGACTAAGCAATTTCAAGCACCTCTTTTACAATAATAGAAATTTTCATCTCCTGGAAAACCTTCAGAAATTGCTGCGCATACGGAGTTGGTACGGAAATGCAGCCCTTGCCCAGTTTATACGCAGAATACCTTTGCACCAAACCAGGGTATGATTTGCCAAATTGAACATAGCCGAAAAGCCTTTTGTTAAGCAAAACGCGTTTTGAATCTGGTTTTATCACCTCCCAAGAAATAAGTGTTCTTGGCGTTCCTGCTTTTTGCTGCAATTGTAATTGTGAGTATAGAACAAAAGCCTGTGTTTTTTTCTGGTCTTCAATTTTCCCGACTGAAAAATCAACAGGATAGGCAAACTGTTTTGCAATTTCAGTTATCCTGCTGCCAAGTTTCCCGTTTGGAGTGTCAATGAAAACTTTTGAATCAAAAAGAAGTATCTGCTTTATTTCCTCTCGTTCTTTTTCAGTTAAATTCAACAGAAGGAAAGAAACAAAATTGAGAGCGCTAGCCAGCTTCTTATTCTGGCTAGCCGCTGTGTTTGCCATTTACCCCCTTATTTCTTATGGAACTAAATATGATTGCCAAAGGTTTCAATCGTAACTATAAAAACTTATTGGTATTTATTGAGGGTACATTTCCTATGGAATTCTGCATTAAGGAGAACTTTTATAAGTAACAGATATTGTCTGATTTGCATTTGGAATGAAGACGCATATTAGCCAGTTGCATCTAAGAGGATTCAAATCGTTTAATCGGAAGACTGACATTATCTTCAGTCCCGGCTTAAATTGTGTGATCGGCGCCAATGGTTCTGGCAAGTCAAACGTGATTGATGGCTTATGCTTTATCCTTGGACGAATGTCCTCCAAGGACCTGAGAGCCGAAAATTTCCTGGAACTTCTGTTCAGAAGGAAAACAAATGTTGCTGCAGAAGGTGAAGTCTCGATTGTTTTTGATAACAGCTCGAAAGTTTTCCCATTTGAAACTAAAGAAGTAGAAATCAGGAGAAAAATAAAGAAAAAGGGCCAGACGCAATACAAAGTTAATGGCAAAAACGCAACCAGACAGCAGGTTCTTGAGCTTTTGGCACCACAAAGAGTTTTCCCTGACGGCCATAACATAATTCTTCAGGGCGATATCGCACATTTTGTTGACATGCGACCTTTGGAAAGAAGGCAGATAATTGATGAAGTTGCCGGCATTGCAATCTATGAGGAAAGGAAAAACAGGGCCTTGTCGGAGCTGGCAAAGGTCGAAGAGAAACTCAAGGAAGCAACAATCATTCTCAAAGAAAAAGAAAGCTACATGACTAATTTGGAGCAGGAAAAGAAAGGTGCTGAGCAGTATCGTGAGTTGCAGACCCAATTGAAATCTGCGCAGGCCACTGAAATAAAGCTGCGGATGAACCTCGCTGAAAGCAAAAAAACCAAGACGCTCGGGGAAGTTGAAAAACGAGACCAGACAATACGGAATTTGAAACTCGATATGGAGATTTCTGCGAAAAAACTTGAACAGCATCGTGAACAGATAACAAAGCTGGAAAAAGAGATTCAGAAGAAAGGCGGAGAAGAATCTGTTGCCCTGCAGAAATCCGTTGAGCATATAAGGATTGAACTGGAAAAAGCACGCGGATTAGTCGCCAGCTCTCTTAACGAAATTGGAAGAATCAAAGTCAGGAAGACGGACTTGGAGAAAAATCTTGCTGACATCGAAAACAAGATTTCTGGAAAACAAAAAGAGAAATCTGAATTTGAGGCTGAAGTTGACAAACTCGCAAAGGCAGAATCTGCGTTAAGCAAAAAATCAGATATATCTGATTTGAAACAGCTCGAATCAGAGAATGAAACTCTTGATAAAGAATTAGAAAGTCTGCAGGCAAACGTGCACTCGCTGCAGTCAGACATAAAAATTTCTGAGCATGAACTAAATTCTGCTTTAGAAAAAACATCAGAACTGGAAGAGCAGGAGAAGAAATTCGGAAATGCGAAAGATGCAAAAGCCAGATTGAAGAAAGTCTTTGAAGACATAAGCAAACTGGCATCTCAGGATTCCAAACTCGCTCTTGGGCTTGGCGAGCTGAAAAAAGACCTGATAAAAAAGGAAGAAGAGCTTGCGAAGGCCCAGATTGTTTCTGATTCTGCCCGCGAAATACTGCTTCAGGACAGGGCTCTGAAGGAAATTATTGGAAGAAAAAAGAGCGTACCTGGAATTTTGGGCACTGTTGCTGAACTTGGAAAAGTTGACCCCGAGTATTCCGCTGCTTTATCTATCGCTGCCGGCAACAGGATGAGGCAAGTTGTTGTCGAAAATGTTGACACTGCAATCAAATGCCTCGAACTATTGAAAGGCTCGAGGGCAGGTATTGCAACTTTCCTGCCTCTGGATAAGCTAAGAGTTCAGGATGATGGTGAAATCAGGAACATTCTGAAAAAGCCAGGCATTCTTGGCTTGGCAGCTGATTTGATAACCTGCGAATCAAAATTCAAAAATCTATTCAGATATATCTTCAGAAACACTGTGATCATAAAAGATGTATCTGCTGCAAAATCTTTGGGAATTTCTAAATACCGCATGGTGACTCTGGACGGTGACTTGTTTGAACAAAGCGGAGCCATAACGGGCGGTTTCAGGGAAAAAGGCGCTGGAATCAAGTTTGAGCAGACTGATTTGCGTGGCGCTATTGTAAAAGTGGAAGCTGATATTTCAAAACTCAATTCAGAGGTACAGGCAAAAGAATCCGAAAGGCTGACTCTTGAAAAGCAGATCGAAGAACTCAGACGCGAGAAAGCAGAATTGGAAGGCAGGGCAGAGGTTGCCAAGGAGTTTGATTTTGACGTAGTTGACAAATTGAGGAAAACTTCTGAGCAGATCAAATTATCGATTGAAAAAAAGAAAACTGATTTGGAGAAATCAGAAAAGGACTTCTCTGAAAAGCTTGCTGAAAGAAATGCACTCAAGATGCAGGTGCACCAGCTCAGGTTTGGAGGCAGAAAAGAGCTTGATGAACTTGTGCAGAAAAAGATACAACTTGAGTCCGCACTCGCAGCAGCGCGTGCAACTTTGGAAAACGGTTTGCAGCCTGAAAAGGAAAGCATACAGAAGGTTCTGAAGGAACTTGAAAAGGAAAAGAAAGATTTCGAGAAACAGATTTCACAAAAAGAATCAGAGATAAAAACTGTTGAAAAAGAGCTTGAGAAGAAAGAACAGGAACAGGAAGCTTTCCACGGCAAGCTGAAGAACTTGTTTGAACAGCAAAATGAGCTAGGTGTAAAATTAAGGGACGAGGAAAGCAGTCAAAACAAGGTACTTCTGGCAACATCGCAGGCCGAGCAGGAGAAAAACAATCTCGCAATTGAAAAAGCCCAGCACGAAGCTGAATTAACGGCTTTGCTGACAGAATTGGAGCCCATCAAAGATATTCCTATTTTAGAAAACCTTAAGTCAATCGAGTCTGCAAAAAGCAAGATACGCGAATTTAACAACAAATTAACCACGCTGGGCAATGTAAACATGCGTGCTCTCGAGATTTTCGAATCCGTACAGACTGAGTACGGAGACCTTGCAACAAAAGTTAGCACATTGCAGACAGAGAAAAATGATGTTCTCTTAATAATAGATGAAGTTGAAAAGAAAAAGTCCGACGCTTTCATGAAAACTTACAATGAAATTGCAACAAACTTTGCTGAGACTCACAAAAAGATTGCCGACAAGAACCATGCAAACCTGGAGCTTGAGAATCCTGAAAAACCATTCGAAGGCGGTGTTGTTGTACGGGTAACTGACTTGAAAGGCAAGCGCGGTTCTCTTGCTGGGCTGTCTGGCGGAGAAAAAGTCCTTGTTGCTCTTTCACTCCTGTTTGCAATTCAGGAACACGAGCCTGCACCTTTCTATCTGATGGATGAAATTGATGCGGCTTTGGATAAAGTAAATTCGGAGAAAGTTGCGAAGTTGCTGAGAGAATACAGCAAAAAAGCACAAATCATAGTCATAAGCCACAATGATGCCATTATTTCAGAATCTGACAATCTTTACGGCATTAGCATGACAAAAGAAGGAGAAAGCTCAATAGTCAGTTTGAAAATTTAGGATGAAATACAAATTCCATTTTTCATCTGTTGAAATTCCGCACATAGCTGCAGCCTTGATTGCTCTGGCATTTTCATTCCAACTCATTTTGTTCAGAGACCAGATTTTCAATCAGGGTTTGATTAGCCCAATATATTTGCTGAGCTTTTTTGTGCAGTCTTTGATTGCTGTGGGTGTAGGCTTTGTTCTGCACGAGCTTGGACACAAATACGTTGCACAGAAAAAAGGATTACAGGCTGAGTTCAGGTCGTGGCCTCTGGGCCTTGTTCTTGCGATAGGCATGGCTCTGCTTAGCAGGGGCGGATTTGTATTTGCAGCTCCTGGAGCGGTTATCATCAACCCGCTGAAGAAAACAAAAACGGGAATGGTCTTGAAAAAATTGAAGAAAGAGGACATAGGACACATAGGCATTATCGGCTCTGTAATAAACATAAGTATCGCAGGCATAGCTTTGGTAATTGTCGCTCTTACAGGATTGCAGCTCGCGGCTCTGACAGCACAGGTAAACAGCTGGCTTGCAATCTTCAATATGATCCCCTTGTCAGTATTAGACGGCCAGAAAGTCTGGGTTTGGTCTAAAAAAATCTGGTTTGGATTTATGATGCTTTGTATAGCCGTATTTGCATTAACGGTGTTCCTATGAACCCTGAAGAAAATCCTGAAATAGAGGAAAACTTGAATCTTCCTGCTATTGAAATTAAGTCTGAGACTGACATCTATAATCTGATTTTTCATGAAGATGATATCACGTGGCAGGCAGTCATCTACGAGCTTGCGAGAACAAGGAAAATTGATCCATGGGACATAGACGTCTCTGTTTTATCGCGGGAATTTATTGCTTCCATAAAAAAACTGAAAGAGATGAATTTCAGACTTTCGGGCAAAGTCATTCTTGCTGCAGCCATTTTATTGAAATTAAAAAGCGAAAGACTCGGATTAGCGCATCTTCTTATGTTAACGAACCCGGAACAATTCCCCGAGGAAGATGATGGTGCTGATTTAATTGACTTAGAAACCGATAAGCGCTTTACAAAAGCGGGCTTAAACCCGAGAATACCTGGGGTCAGAAAAAGGAAAGTCACTGTGTTCGAGCTTGTTGAAGCGCTGAAGGAAGCTCTCGACACTGATGAGAAACGCAGAATCAGGCAAACGACCCCGAGAGAGATGATAGGGCCGTTGCCTGAAATAAGGAAGGTTGATATTTTTTCAAAAATTGAGGCTGTATTTGGAAAATTGAGAGAATTTGTGAAAAAATTCAAAAGGACTACTATCGAATTTGAAGAAATACTGCCGAGCAAAGAAAAACTTGATATAATATGGACATTCATACCTTTATTGCATCTTGCAAACCAGGACAAAATCGTGCTAAGGCAAGATGAACCATTTGGAAAAATTTATGTTGATGTAAAAGAATCTGAGCTTGCAAAAGGCTTGAAAAGAACTGACAATGGAACAAGAAAACCTAGAAGAATTAAAGAAAAAGCTTGAAGCTATTATGTTCTGCATACCCGAAGGAGTTGGCGTACAGAATCTAGCTCATCGAGTCAACTTAGGTTTTACGGGAACTGTAAAGAAAGCCCTTGAAGAATTGCAGAAAGACTATGAAAACAGGGGCTCGAGTTTAAGATTACTAAATGAGGGTGACACCTGGAAACTGAAAGTTAAAGATGAATTTGTTCCTGTTGTCATAGAAGCTGCAGAGCCTGAATTTGACCGCGCAGTTCTAGAGACTTTAGCGTATATTGCCTGGCGTGGTGGCTCAAGGCAGTGCGATGTTGTTCGCGTAAGGGGCAATAAAGCCTATGACCACATCAAACTTCTTAGAGAAAAAGGATTTTTGGAATCTCACCGCTCGGGTCTGAGCAAGTGGCTTGAGTTGACAAAGAAGTTCTACGAATACTTCAACATGAAGCAGGGAGAAAAGCTGCTGGCCCCTGCAACAGAAGCCGAAGCAAAGCCAGAAGAGCAGAAACCTGCGGAACAAACCCAAGAAAAGCAACCTTTAGAAAGTAACAACGCAGAACTTAAAACCGAAAGCTAGCTCTTTATCTTAATGGCATGGCCTTTCTCTAAAGCAAAGCTCGAAACACCGCCTAGGCCACCGAGCCCTGCGAAGAAAAAAATCACAAAGGTGGTTGATGGGCAGAAAGAAATTACTAAGCTAGCGAAAGGTCTTGACTCAATAAATAAGGATTTTGATATTTTCAGAAAGGAAGTTGATGACGAATTAAAAACATTAAACAAAGGTTTCGCCCCTATCTTGGATAAAAACGAGGCGCAGGAAAAAGAAATTTCTGAATTGAGAGTAAGCTCTCAAAAATTAGCTAAATCCACTGAGGGCGTAAGAAAAAGTGTCGAGTCACTTCACGCAGAATTCCACGACGGAGTAAAACCTCTTGGCAAAAACATAGCTGCCGTCCTTGACAAGAACATGGAGCAGGACAGCAAAATAAAGGATCTTGAAGCAATAGACAATAAGATGCTGAGCACAATTGATGGTTTTGAAAGGGATATCGACGGAATGAAAGAGATTATCAAAGATGTCGAAAACACCTTCAGCGTACAGACTCTCGACAAATTATCAAATGGTATCAAATCTTTTGGCAAAACCCTGAACAAAATGGAAGAAGATGATGATGAGCTTGTAAAATCACTTGAAAAAGTTGCCAAGCGCATTGGAAATGTTGAGAGGAAAGCTGCCGATGTTGAAATGGCCCAGCAGGAAGCTAAAAATACGGCTGAAATGCTAAGCCAAAACGCTGAAGATTTCAAAAGCGTTGTAAACACGCACACTGAAAACATGGTTGCTATGAGTTCTAAAGTAAACGCAGCTCTTAATCAGTATACTGATATTGAGCAAATGACTGTTGACCTGCAAAACAGGATGAGAGCCATTGAAAACCAGCTCGGTCTTTTAAATCAAAATTCGCAGATTTTGTCAGAGCTTGCAAGGAAAGTTGCGTATCTTGAAAAAACAACTTCAAAAACAATTGTTGTTGACTAATTTCTAGAAATTTAGTTTATATTTTCTTTTTATAAGTGGCGTTGTATCTTTGATTAACTCGCTGAACAATTTTATTTTCTTTCTGGCTGAACCTAGATCGTTGCCTAACAAATATATCTGCTCCAGTTTTTTGACACAATTTTTGGGTTTGTACTTGAATGTGTTTATTTCTTTGTAAGCCCATTTTTGCTTAAAATCTGTGTAAAATTTCCCGTTCAAATCATACAGGCAAACTAGGAACCTGTCCAAATACACTTGCATTAATCTGCCAATCCAAATATAATTTTTCCTTAAAATTGCTTGCCGGATTCCAGAACCTTCCGGCCAATTTTCTTTATCAAAATCAATTAGCAGGTTCCATAATATTTTAATCAGCCATTTTGGTTTTTTCTCATATTTTTTTAATTTTTGTTTCAAATTAGCATAAACTTGCTTTGGATCCCAGACTATTTTTGCACCCGAAATCCAACCAACAACCGAATCATCATCTTTAGCTATGAAACCTTTTTTTCCTATTGATGCTATTGTTTCATTAAGTCTATGTATTTCTCTAAATTCTACACCAAAATTTTCATTTTTATATCTAAAAACATCCACAATACCTTTAGCGCCAATATAATCCACAAAACCCTCCCAAAATAATTTTCTTTCATTAGGGGAAGGTGCCTTATCGCAAAGGCACATCAAATCAATATCTGAATACTTATCTGCAAATCCAGAAGCTATTGCGCCATAGAATGCGATTGCTTTAACCCCTTTCAAATTTTTAAGCACATTAGCAATTTCATCGCCAAGCTTTATGCGAACGTCCATAATAAGCATAAATTTGGTTGTTATTTATAAAAACTCGTACGCCACAATCACCAAACTCGTCATGTGAGTTTGAGTTACTTTAATTCTCTTAATTCAAAACCTGATGCTAACTTTTGCATTAATGGTTCTCTTTTCTTGGGCCCTTTTATCTTTGCTATGTTCAGGGCTACCAGGAATATAATTATGCATAACATCGCCCAGACCACGAGCATAGTCGGCGAAAAAAGAACCTGTTTTGTGCAATCCTGCGGGCAATTCATTATTGTCTCGTTTTGTTCGCAGATATCATTGCCGCAAAGCGTGACAAGCCTGCAATGATTTGAAACGCACGTAAGATCATTTTGACAGCCCGCATCAAGACAGCAGTTGTCTGAATTTTCTCCTGGCTCCACAAGTCCATTGCCACAATCTGCTCTATAAACAGGGGCAACTGGTATTGCGGCTTCCTGACCGCATATTATGAATATAGACAGGCCGGGGCTCTGTGCTTTGTAATAGGTATAATCCTGGCTCTCGTCAGTCGGCTCTGTTGGCAATTCCTGCCAGGAAGGTATTGACCTGAACAGCTTAACTGAAAATTTATCTATGTTATTCTCTTGAAACCATGAATTCGGAACTCTAAAGTCCAGCGTTGCATTTGCTATCTGCTCGTCTCCCAGATTTTCTAATTTTATTTCAAACGCTTGGTAAATTGTGTAATCTTGTTTGAATTCTCTTGTTATTATAGCATTAGGGATGAACGTTATTTTTACATTGTGAGCGGTCGATTTCATTGTAAGGGCAAACTGCGTTACTGGCAATCTGGTACTGGAAAATTCCTCATTTATTGTTTCGTTAGCGTAAAGTGACGTGTAAGAAAAGGCCGTGCCTAATACGGCCGGCGAAAATTGCTCGCAAGTGCACGCTTCAGAGTTACAGTAATTATGACAGGCAGTGTCATTTCCGAATTCACATTCCTCGCCTGGTTCTACGATAAAGTTTCCACAGTAGCTTGTTTTGCATTTGCAGTCTGATGTGCAGGAATTTGCTAAGCACGTGGGATCTCTGTTTCCATCATCGTCTTTCGGGCAGAGTCCGCAGATTATGGAATCTGGACCGTCGCAATCTTCGGTGTCCTCTGAAATGTTGTTGCCACAAATGTGCGGTTCATTAACGTGGTGTACTGCACCAGTAATCCATTCTATGGTTGATGGCGCGAAGACCAATATTAAAATTATAATTGCTGCAACAGTGGCCCAGACTAACTGATTACGCATGTTATTATTTGCAGAACTTCATTTAAATATATTAGTGGGCCCTGGCGGAATTGAACCGCCGGCCTCGACCTTGTGAAGGTCGCGTCATACCACTAGACCAAGGGCCCTAGAAAGCATTAAGAAGAATTATTTTTAAGTTTATGTTATGGCTTTAGGTCATATTCTTGAGCAGGCAAAGAAAACGGTGGTGCCTTCTAAGGCTGAAGAACAGAAAGTCAGCGAAATTATAGATGAAATAACAAAAAAGGTGAATTCTCAGCTCAGGAAAAAGAAACTGGATGCAAAACTGATTATTGGCGGTTCTGTTGCAAAAGGAACCTGGCTTCCCGGAATTTCTGACATAGATTTTTTCCTTGCATTTAATTACGACGAATTTTCTGACAGGTCAACTGAGCTTTCAGACTTTGCAGAGAAGATTCTGAAAGATATTTTCAAAGTTCAAAGACTGCATGGCAGCAGGGACTATTTTTCCGCAACTTACCGGGGCTTTAGCATAGAGATTGTTCCCGTGCTCGAAATCAAAAAGCTAAATCAGGCAAAAAACATTACTGATTTTTCACCTCTGCACGTCAATTGGATAGCTAAGAAAATCAAAAAGGACAGGGAGCTTCAGACACACGCAAGGCTGGCAAAGCAATTTTTCAAGGCATCTGGTGTTTACGGTGCTGAATCTTATGTTGGAGGATTAAGCGGGCATGTTGTTGAAATTCTCACAATAAACTATGGTGGATTTTTGCAGCTAGTAAGAGCCGTAGCGCGCTGGCAAGAAAATCAAGTTATAGATGTTGAGAAATATTACAAAAACGCAGCTGAGGTTTTTGAGAAATTAAATCCGTCAAAGCTGCAAAGTCCTTTGATAATCGTAGACCCTATTGAAAAATACAGAAACGCCGCTGCCGCGCTTGGTGAAGAAAAATTCTTCCTTGCAAAAAATACCTGCATGAAATTCTTGGCAAAACCTAGCCTAAGATTCTTCGAGGAAAAGAAAATATCAGTTTCTGATTTGGAAAAAAAGAAGAATAACTTCAGACTCATAGTCATAGAGGCAAAACCAGAGAGGGGAAAGCCTGATGTAATTGGCGCCAAATTGCTGAAAAAATTCGAATCTCTTGGTAATGTGCTTGCGGAAAACGATTTTATTGAGCAGGACTCCGGCTGGTGGTGGCCTGAACATGGATCTGCATTATACTGGTTTTATTTCGATAAGAAATCTTTGCCTTCAACGAAAGACCACCCTGGTCCGCCGGTAAAATTAGAGAAATTTGCTAAAGATTTCAAGAAAAAATGGAAAAATATCAAAGTCAGGGAAGGAAAATTAGTTGCTGTTGTAAAAAGAAAATATACTAAACCGGAAGACTTGCTGAAAACAATGGTGAAGAGAGATAAGAACATGAAAATTTTGAAGGTAAGATGATACAGCAGATACTTTCTCTTGACCAAAGCATTACTTCAAGCCTCGCGCCCCTTAGAAATGCTCTCGCAGATCAGTTTTTCGTGTTTGTTAGTTTTTCAATTTTTATTCTTGTGATATTTCCTTTGTTTGTTTACTTCAGGAAAAAGAATTTCCTTGTATTCTCACAAATACTCCTGGGCGGAGCAACGGCATACGCAATTTCGGAAATTTTGAAGTGTGTTTTTTTAAGGCCGAGGCCTGATGCCTCAGACGCGTTTTCATTTCCGTCAAGACATGTCGCGCTGGCATTTTTCATGGTTGGAATTTTGCCCGTTAACACAAAATATCGGCTGGCTCTTTTATTTTGGGCAATCTTAATCAGTTTCAGCAGAATATGGCTTAGCTTGCACTGGTTCTCAGATGTTATTGGTGGAGCAGTAATCGGAATATTGACAGCATATTTGTTAAAACAAAAAGTAATAGAAGAAAAAATAAAGAAAACCCTAAAGCGCGTCAGGCGTTAGGATTCTCGTGCTTCTGCTTCTGGCAGATGAACTGTGCGCAACAATGTATTTGATATCTTTGTCTTCAGCGACTTTTACCAGATTGCTGTCGGCAACGCCGTCCATGACAACTGCGAACACGCCTTCCGGCATATTTCGCAATGTGTCTTCAAGTTCCTTTACGGGAACTCTGCCCAGGACCTTCAGGTTTCCATCGAGCACAAAAGCGCCTCTTGTTCCTAAAAGTTCCTCGGCCATGGTTTTCATCTGCTTCAGGCCAACCCCTTTTGGTTGCTCTGTTTTCTGTTCAAAGCTCCTTTGAGGTCTGCTGACAGTTACCGCTACGGCTGGCTCCTGTTCTTCTTGGGTCTCAGGCTCGACTATTCTTGGCATAGCTATTGGTTCGCCGTTCTTTATTTCGCCTTTGACCTGCTCCCAGGCAACTTTCAGTCTGAGGGCTTTCATGATTTCTTTTTGTGTCAGCTCTTCGACTTCCTTTCCGTCAGGGGCTTTTGTCACATAATCCAAGTCTGTCAGACCTGCGAGATTCTTTATTATCAAATCTCCGCCTCTGTCTCCGTCGACAAACAGGGTTGTGATCTTTTTCTTTGTCAGGTCAATTATTGTGTCAGGAGCTCTTGCACCTTTCAGCGCAATAGCATTTCTAATTCCGTAACGCAGCAAGTTTATGACGTCTGCGCGGCCTTCAACAATGATTATCTCTTCAGAATCGTCTATTGCCGGACCTGCAGGCAACCTGTCTTTGCCGTATTCAGTGACTTCAAGGCTTCGCACATTCTGCGTTAGCAAATTTGTGAAAGCCTGGCTGTCTGGTAATTCTGTGACAAGCTTTTGCAACAATTCTTTTGCTCTTTCCAAAACGAAATTTCTTTTTGAAATTCTTACGTCTTCGATATTTGTAATTTTGATTTTTGCATCGCAAGGGCCTACTCTTTCAATTGTTTCGAGAGCCGCAGCAATTATTGCTGTCTCTGTCTTGCCCATGCTCGAAGGCAATAGAATTTCTCCTGTTGTCTTGCCTGCTTTTGATTCTAATTTAACGTCTATTCTGCCGATTCTACCAGATTTTTGCAATTCGCGAAGTTCTAAATCTGAACCTAACAGACCTTCAGTCTGGCCAAAAATGGCACCTATTATATCTGGTCTCTCAGCAACTCCGCTGAGTTCCATGCTTGCATGTACTATGTATTTTATTGATACTGGACTAATTTTTCCCATGTTTTTTTACCTCTTTTTTTGGGAAGCCTATAACTCTAAAGAACGCAGATTTTCGACATTACGGCAGCGAGCTAGCTCTAACAGCTTGTCTTCGATGTGCACTCGCACGCCATTCTGTTGTAAATATGATTTCATTTTTTCCTTCAGCTCAACGCCCTTTTTGTCGGCATCAAGCATGAGCACCGCTTCCTTATATTTTGAAGCGATGTTTTCTGCGCTTTCGTATAAGCTTCGTTTACTGTGATTAAGCAAGAAGAAATCAGCGTCTACTAGGTGCTTTAAAGCAGCCTTGTCTTTTTTGCCTTCAATGACAAAAACGGCTTCAGTCGCCTTTATGTTAAGCTTCTCGAGAACACTTTTAATGGCGTCCCGAGTTGATTTTTTAAGGAACATTAGTATATGGTATGCACCTTTGAGCTGTCTTCTTGTCTCGCTTTAAAGCATCGTTTAGCTTTTTAAACCTGACGCTTAGCCGTACTTATACAGGTTCAAAAACGCCTTCATTTCACTATAGAAATCCCAACCGGCCTTCCAAAGCTCTTTTTTCATCCTTTCTATGCTGCCTTTGTACAGGTATCTCTCATAAAATGCTCTCAAAAATCCGAATTGAGGCCGTGATATCCAGATATCTTGCCTGTCCGTTATTAAGTAAGATGTCAGCTCGAGAGTGATTTCACCTTTCTGCATCTTTACTTTTGCACTGTCTTTTTGCACTTCAACGTCATTTATGTCGCGCAGTCTCCATTTAATCGCGTGCTGAAATTTTGAATACTCATCAAGATCCTTATTCACTTCCCATTCTATCTCTATTTCTTTGCCTGTTGTCTTCATCTTCTCCTTGTACTTTTTTTCAGAAACTGAATACTTTCGCCAGGTAAACCATTGGTGAGCATGCTTGTATAATTCGCCGAGGTCAAAAACTCCATCGTATATTATCTTCTCTCCTTCCAAGAGAGCTATTTTGCCGGCCATACAAAAATTTAGAATATGCACAATAAAAAGCTTTTGCGGCTGCAAAAGACTTTTAACCAGCAAACCTCAGAGCTAAGGTATGGAGATAATCAAGCCTGCAAAAACCACAAAACCAGATTTTATCGAGGCTTGTCTAATACTCATACTGGCTATTTGGATAGTGGCTACGCTTTGGTTGCTTGACAAAGCAATGAATTTTGACATTCAATCGCTGCTAACGTGGCAATCTCTCAGCACATTCTTTACGGCCTTCGCGAGCATAGCGGTTCTAGTGGTTGCTATTCTTGTTGCTGACATCAGAAAAGAAGTAAAAGAGATGTACAGGTAGCGGCTTCACAAACCCGGGATGTAGTCGCCAATCGGAACGAAGTTCCGATGGATCCAGCAAAATCTCACAGATTTTGCTTGGTATTGCTTCGCAATACAACTTACGTGAGATTGCAAATCTCACTTTTCCATCAACGCTTTAGCAAAGGGTTGCGCAAATCTTTTAAGATTACTTATTACGATTAATTAGCTTCATAGAGGTGCTAAAATGAATAATCAAGTACAA
>Ga0315288_10000043_pt1 | contig 142382 bp, 118 predicted proteins | sample YL17G11_20_MG_FD_203454 | JGI IMG/M metagenome (GOLD analysis project Ga0315288, IMG submission 203454) | Sediment microbial communities from Yellowstone Lake, YNP, Wyoming, USA - YL17G11_20 | ecosystem: Environmental > Aquatic > Freshwater > Lake > Sediment | place: USA: Wyoming | collected... | reverse complement strand
TTCCAGACCGGCGAGGAGACGGTGCTCTTCCGCCACGACGAGACTTTTCACAACCCGACCGGACTGGCGTTCCGCATCGAGGACACGCTCAACGAAAGCGTAATCAGGGCGAGAATCGAGCAGATTGACGCGCTTTCGTTCGAGCGCGTGGGGCAAAAGATTTCCGCGGACCTCGTCGCCGTCGAGGACAAGAGCGGCAACGCCGCGCGTTTCGCCGAAGTAACGAAAATCGTCATCAACGCCACACCGCTGGACATCATCCTTATCTCGTCCAGCGCCGAAAACATGAGGGCCGCGGGGCATGTCGCCGCGAAGCGGCGGCCGCTGCTGTTCGGCGCGGACAGGAAAAACGTCGAGGCGATGACCGCAGTCGCGAAGGAAACGGATTGCCCCGTCGGCGCGAAGGCGGAAACGCTTGAGGAACTGGCGGAACTCACGCAGAAAATCAAGAGCGGCGGCGTCGAGGAAATTGTCATCGACCCGATGCCGCGAGACCTCGGCGACGCCATCGAGAAATTCACGGCCATCCGCAGGCTCGCGCTGAAGAAGGCTTTCCGCCCGCTCGGCTTCCCGATAATCGCGTTCACGCGCGCGGAAGACCCGTGGATGGAGTGCATGGAGGCCGGGTCGTACATCTGCAAGTACGCCGGGATTGTCGTGATGAACGGCTGCGAGCCGTGGCAGGCGCTGCCGCTCCTGACGCTGCGCATGAACATCTTCACCGACCCGCAAAAGCCCATACAAGTCGAGCCGAAACTTTATAAGATAGGCGACGCGAACGAGAATTCGCCGCTGCTTTGCACAACAAACTTTTCGCTGACATACTTCATGGTCGAGGGCGAAATCGAGAACAGCCGCGTGCCGGCGTACCTGCTGTCCGTGGATACGGAAGGGACGAGCGTGCTGACGGCGTTTTCCGCGGACAAGTTCAACGAGAAAATCATCCACAAGGCGATGGAGAAGGCGGGAGTGGGAGGAGTGGTAAGGCACAGGAAAATCATCATCCCCGGCTACGTCGCAGTACTTTCGGGCAGGCTTGAGGAAGAAACGGGGTGGGAGGTGATGGTGGGGCCGAAGGAGGCAAGTTTCATTCCGAGGTATCTGAAGGAAGTCTGGAAAACCTGACGCATCGGAAAAATCCTGTTATCAGGGAGCAACGTGAAGAAACCGAGCAAAAAGAAACAGCCGCGCGCGAAGAAGTGCCGCGTAACGTTCCTGCCGAAGAAGGCGGAGGCGCTCGTGCCGCGCGGAACGAGCATCTATACGGCGTCCCTCAAGGGGGGCGTGTACCTGAACAGCGCCTGCGGCGGGCAGAAGCAGTGCGGCAAGTGCAAGGTGCGGGTGCGCAAGGGCAAGGTGAAAAAAGGCACGGCGTCCATCCTCGACGCCGCGGACGTCCGGGCGGGGCTGCTCCTCGCCTGCGACACGCTGGTGGAGGGCGACGTTGTGGTGGAGGTTCCGCCGGAAACCGCCGCAGCCAAGGGACGCATCCTCGAATCCGCGGCGACGGGCGAGGGCGATTTCCCGCTTGACCCGCTGGTGAAGAAGATTTACGTCGAGCCGGAGCCGCCTTCGATTGAGAACAATATCGACGACGCGCAACGCCTCGCGATGGCGGTCTGCAAGGCCGCGGGCATAAAGGCGGCGGAGCCGGACCTTGACGTAATCCGCGACGTAACCGGCGCGGCGCGGGAGAAAGGGTGGAAACTGACCGCAACTTATGCGCCGCTTGGCGACGCGTACAGGATCATCCGCGTTGAGGCGGGCAACCACGAGGCGGACAACCTCGCCGCGGCAATCGACATCGGCACTACCACGGTCGTCGTCCATCTCGTTGAGGCGAACACCGGCCGCGCGATTGACGTGGAATCGAAGTACAACTCGCAGATGAAATTCGGCGAGGATTACATCAAGCGCATCATGTACGCCGAGGAGTTCTTGAATTTTGACGAGATGCGGCGGCTCATCGTCGCGGACATCAACGACCTGATTGACGCGCTCTGCGCGCGGAACGGCGCGGACTGCCTTGACATCGCATCCGTCGCGACGGCGGGGAACGCCGCGATGCAACACTTCTTCCTCGGCCTTGACCCGCGCAACATCAGGCGCGAGCCGTTCGTGCCGGCGGCGAATTTCCTGCCGCCCGTGCGCGCGGCGGAAGTCGGGCTGAACGTAAACCCGCGCGCAATTGTCCGGGTATTGCCGGGCGTTTCCGTTTACGTCGGCGCGGACATCACGGCGGGCGTGCTTGCGACGGGGCTTTACCGGAACAAGGAGTTGTCGCTGCACATCGACATCGGCACCAACGGCGAGATAGTGCTGGGCAATCGGGAATGGATGGCGTGCTGCTCCGCCTCGGCGGGCCCGTCGTTCGAGGGCAGCGGCGTGAAGCACGGCATGCGCGCGACGGACGGCGCGATAGAAAAAGTCCGGATTGAGGGTGGATACGCCGCGACGGTTTCAACGATAGGCGATTCGAAGCCGGCGGGAATTTGCGGGTCGGGGCTTGTCGATGTACTTGCGGAACTGTTCAAGGCCGGGCTGCTCGACCGGAGCGGGCGGTTCCATTTCACCGAGGGCGGGCCGATCCGGATTGACGAAGAGGGGACGCCGGAGTTCGCGCTCGTGCCGGCGGCGAAGAGCCGCATCGAGCGCGACATCGTGATAAACCAGATTGACATTCAGGACCTCATCCGCTCGAAGGCCGCGATTTTCGCGGCGACCGCGATACTCGCGGAGTCGATGAACGTGAAGTTCGACGACATTCGGCACGTCTATATCGCGGGCGGGTTCGGGAATTACCTGAACATCGAAAACGCGGTGGTCATCGGGATGCTGCCGGATTTGCCGAAGGAGCGGATACAGTTTGTGGGGAACACCGCGCTTGAGGGGGCGAAGAGGTGCCTGCTTTCGCGGGAAGCGCTGGAAGCGGCCAACGAGATAGCGCGGCGGATGACGTACTTCGACCTGATGTCGAATTACAAGTACATGGATTATTACCAGCAGGCGCTGTTTCTGCCGCACACAAACCTTGGCTTGTTCCCCTCGGCGAAGAAATACGCGAAGGCGTAGGCAATCAGAGAACTTCAATCATGGCGTTTGTGATAGCGATTTCGGGGAAGGGCGGAACGGGCAAGACGACGCTTGCGGCGCTAACGATTAAGTATCTCACGCAGGAAGTCGGCAAGCCGACACTCGCCGTGGACGCGGACCCGAACGCGACACTTCACGACGCGCTCGGCGTGGATGTTGCGCGCACGGTGAGCGACATCCGCGAGGATGTAATCGAGAATAAGTTGAAACTTGCGCAGTCGGGTTTGTCGAAGGAGCGGCTCATTGAGTACGAAATACAGGGCTGTTCGCAGGAATGCGGGAAGTTTGACCTCCTGACGATGGGCCGCCCGGAAGGGCCGGGATGTTACTGCTACGTCAACAACCTTCTGCGTGACCACCTGGGGAAACTCGGCGCGGCGTTCCCGTTCGTCGTCATCGACAACGAGGCGGGGATGGAGCACCTGAGCCGCCGGACGAACAACAGCGTGGACCTGATGCTCATCATAACGGAGCCGACGGTCATGGGGGCGAAGACGGCGCTGAACATCAAGCGTCTCGCGGAGTCCCTCCCGATAAGCGTGGGCAGGATGGCGCTGGCACTGAATCGCGTGCAGGCCGGCGGTGTGAATGCGGGGGTGCGCAAGCGGCTCACGGCGACGGGACTTGAGATGGCCGGGGAAATACCGGAGGATGCGGAGGTGGCGGCCTTGGCGGCAAGCGACAGGCCGCTGCTCCAGATTTCAAACGACAACGCCGCGTACAGGAGCGTCAGGGAAATCATAGCAAAATACGTCAAAACGAAATAGCAGCGCAGGCAAGGGGGTCAGACGCCAAAGAGGACCCCGACATTCCTTGTCGTTCTTATAAATGAAAGGTCGGGGGACGGGAGGGGTCTGCCCCCCGTACCTCGGGAGAGGATTCATGACGATTCCAAACACAAACGAGACCAGCGCTCATCGCGTGAACGAGGTAACAATCGGCGCAACGCGCGCCGAAGGCGGAACGCGCTCGCACAGCGTCACCGTGGGCGGGGCAAACGCGCTGCCCTTCATGCACCTGAACGGGCATGTCGGCAACCGGCCCCTTATCGCGATAGACATGCTGGACAGGCCGCCTGAGACCTGGGACCCACTGCTGATGGAGGCTTACAGGGATGTAGTGCGCGACAGCGGCGCGTGGGCACAAAGGGCGGTCGAGTACGGCGCGGACCTTGTGTGCGTGGCGCTGGAAGGGATTCACCCGGACAAGGGCAACCTTGACGCGGCGCACGCGGTGGGAGGGGTGACAAAGGTGAAGCGGGCCGTGGGCGTGCCGCTCATCATCTGGCGGAGCGAGGACACCGCGAAGGACAACGAGGTTTTGCCGAAGGTCTCGGCGGCGTTAAAGGGCGAGCGCGCTCTCTTCGGCGCCGCAACGCAGGAAAACTACAAAAGGCTCACGGGGGTGTGCCTGGCCGACGGGCACAACCTTATCACCGAAGCGCCTCTTGACATCAACATGGCAAAACAGTTAAATATTCTGGTAACCGATATGGGTTTCCCCGCCAACCGGCTGGTGATGTACCAGACCACCGGGGCGCTGGGCTATGGAATTGAGTACGCATATTCAATCCAGGAACGCCAGCGCATCGCCGCGCTCCAGGGCGATAGGATGCTTGCAATGCCGGTCATCGCCAACGCGGGGCTGGAGGCCTGGAACGCGAAGGAGGCGAAAACGCGTGAAGCGGACATTCCCTCGTGGGGGGAGCAGTTGCCGCGTGGGGTGATTTGGGAAGCGCTGACCGCGATGGCGCTGCTGCACTCCGGGGCGGATATAATAAGAATGGTTCACCCGGAGGCGGTAAAAATCGTCAAGGAAGTGATAAACAGGCTTTATCCTGTCTGAGCGATGGCACGTAAACCATTCTAGGGGGGCGGACATGATACCTGTTGGAGAGAGAATCAACGGGTCTTTCGCGGACGTTAGGGCGGCGATTCTGGCAAAAGAGAGGAAACTTATCCAAGACCTTGCGGTCATTCAGAAAGGCGCTGGCGCGCACTACCTCGACTGCAATGTCGGCCCCGCCGTCTATGATGAGGTCGGCGCGATGCGGTGGCTGATCGAAACCGTCCAGGATGCAACCGACGCGCCGCTGTCGCTCGACAGCCGCAAACTCAACGTCATCAAGGCGGGGCTTTCAGCGATGGACACCGTCAACGGCTGCATCATCAATTCCTGCACCGGCGACGAAAGGCAACTCGACGTTTACATTCCTCTCGCAATCAAGCACAGCGCTTCCCTCGTGGCGCGGACGATAAACAAGGACGGCATGCCGCGCAACGCGGACGAGCGCGTGGAAATCGCCGCCACGATTATCACCAGGGCCATGGACTACGGGCTAGAGCCTGAAAGATTATTTATTGATCCAATCGTCACGCCGGTAAATCTCTTCGTGGAGCAGGACCGGCCGCGCTATGTGCTGAGCGCCATCAGCCAGATCCGCCAGATGACCGACCCGCCGATCCATGTGATATGCGGGCTGAGCAACATCAGCCGGGGCGCCCGCGACCGGCCGCTGTTCAACAGGACGTTCCTTGCGATGGCCGTGGCGGCCGGGCTGGACGCCGCGATAGTGGATGTGCTTGATTCAGACCTGATGGACACCTGGGCCGCCGCCGAAGTTCTCATTAAGCGGCGGGCGCAGAGCAGCGATTCCCGCCAGCAGGCCGCCCTGATGTACAGGTAGCGCGCAGAAAGCCTGACAGGAAAAAGGCGAAATCCATATGCAAACACACCAAGGCAGTGGTTCGGGCGGGGTGCTCCGTCTGTTGCTCTACGCCGTCATACTGGTCGGCGCGGCGCTCAACATCATTGCGACCATGCGCGACAACAGGCTGCTCACCGGCGACGAGGGCTGGTATGCGACCGTCGCACTGAACGTCACTCGCTCGCCCGACTATCTGGCCATGCCGACGGCAAAACCGCTGCTGGACGTGGCGCACATCCCCCCCGAAAAATTTCCGTCCGGCGACTTACAGGTAAACACGTCCTCCCTTGTGCCGGCAATTCTCGCGGCGCCTTTGGGCCTGAGCACGGAAGTGTGGCCGATGAGGCTTGTGAGTCTGGCGGCGTTCGCGCTGGCGATTCTCGGGTTTTACCTGCTTATTCGGGAGATGGCCGGTTCCCTCAGCGCGCTTGCGGCCGCTGCATTCATGGCCATATCGCCGTCTCTGGGCGAATACTTCCGGGAAATCGCCTGCGAACCATACCTTGTTATGTTCGGCGTATGGGCGTTGTATATGGCCATCACGGCCGAGAAGCGCGAAAGCCGCGGCAGGTTGATACTGGCGGGGCTTCTGTTCGGGCTGGGCTTCCTGGCGAAACTGTGGCTTATCGGGCTGTGCATACTGCCTCTGATTTTTTACGTTTTGTTCCGCGGGGAGCGGCGGTGGCTGTTGCGCAACTGTCTTTTCGTGGTGTTGCCCTTCTTGGCGGTTTCTTCGATTCATCTCGCAGCGGCCTTCCTGTACCGCACGGAGTACGGTTCACTTCTTCTGAATTACGGATACGCGTTTTTCTCATCCGTCGGCAAGGTGCAAGGCATTAACGCGGCCGAATTCTGGCTCCAGCCCGCATATTACTATTTTGCGGTCACATACCGGACTTCCTGGTTTATCGCGCCCTGGGCGGTAATTGGGGCTATCCGGCTGGTGAGAGTCGTTTTCCATAGGAGCGAAGAACCAAAAAGTCGCGCCGCGGCGCTGTTCTGGCTTGTCTGGATGCTGCAGATAATACCGATGAGCATCATGCGAGTAAAAGCCGCGCTTTATTTCTTGCCGGTAGCAATCTCATTCTACGCCGTCGCCGCTATCGGCTTAAGTGTTGCGATCTCGGCCCTGACGAATCGTTCGCGGGAAGAGCGGCCCAAGGCGGCGCTTGCGCTGAGCATACTGGTGCTTGGCCTGGCGGGCGCAATGCTGGGTTTGCACCTTAGGGGTTTCAGGCACCGGGATTTTGCGACGAGCCTGCTTGTGTTTCACACGGCGATCTTCCTGATATATGCGGCCGCTTTCGCGCGCATCTACTTTACGCGGGCCGCGATAACGGCCCGGCAACTGGCCGTTATGGGGGCGATACTGCTGCTGCCGGTCGCCGTCTTCAGCGTGTCGGTCACTTTTGTCCAGCAGCCGAAAAACTACTACAAGGAGATTTCTGCGTATATGATGCCCGTCGAGGAAGATGCGGACCCCGCGCAGGAGACTTTCATCGCGCCGGCCTTCAGGATGTTCGGATATTACCTGTTCCGCGACGGGAGATACTGGGAGACATACTATCGCTCCGACACGGACAAGTCCGCGCTGAAGCGGGACATTGCTTCGGGTAAATACAGGTTCTTCGTAATCAACCGGACGACGAAGGATGATACGGGCGACGGATATGGCGGGAACGCACGGCCTGAAACGCTGGAATGGGTGAGAGAAAACTGCGTGGACGTCACCGCCGACGTCGAGAAAAAGTACGGTATAGAACTGGACGTCTTTGTCTTCGTCCACAAAAAATACGCGGACAGAGTGGCCGCGGATCATTCCACAATCGCGCTCCATGCGACACGCCCTTCGCGCACCGCGATGTTGACACCTTAGAGGGGCTTTGGTAGTCTGGCGACGTTGTGTACCCGCTCAGGGCGGGCGCGGTGATTTCAAGGCCGATTCCCCGGAACACGCCATGAGGAAATGCATCATTGCCGTGCTTCTCATCGGGGCTGCGCTTGCTGTACAGCCTTTCTCCTCTATCTGCCCAATCACACACGCCGTTGAAGCGGCACCTGATGCCGCCATCGAAGCCGAGAAACAGCAGGCGGAGGCCCTTGAGGTGGAGACCATAACGCACCTGCGCATCCTCAGCGCGCTTTATCTCAAGCAGCACATGTTTGACAAGGCGGTGGAGTGCCTCGAGAAGATCTGCCTCCTACAACCGGACAACCTCGATGTGCTGAACGATCTTGTCAATCTCGCCCTGCATGTTCAGAATTACAAAGACGCGGAAGACCCGCTGAAAAAACTTTACGATGTCAAGCCGGGCGATAGGGGCACGCTCCTTGCGCTCGCGGCGTGTTACAAGGGACTGCAAGACGAGAAGTACGGGGAATATCTCGAAAAGGCCGATGCAAGCGAGTTCGCGGGCAATCCGTATATTGATTCGGCGGCCTACTTCGAGCAATTCGGGATGACGGAGTTGGTCTATGCCGAACTCCAGAAGGAACTCGACCTGCCGCTCTCAGACCCGAAAAACTCCCCCGCGCTGCGCATGAGCGCGCTGCAGAAGATGGCCTTTTACCTCAGCGACGAGGCCAAGTACGCCGAGGCTGCGCAGACGTACAACAGACTTCTCGCGGAAATGGAGCAGGCGGGGCTGGCCGCTATCGGTGAATACAACCAAACCGCGTCGCAAATGAGTTACTGCCAAGCCATGCAGTTGGAACGGGATGGCAAAGCGGATGAGGCCCGGCAGAAATACGAGAAGGCCGCAAGGCTCTCACCGGACGATGTTGATGCGCAGGGACATCTATACGTTCTGCTCATGGGACAGGGCAAGACGGACGACGCGAAGCGGGTCTTCGAGGCCGCCGAGGCCGTACTCGTCGCGCGGACGGCGGGAGAGACGGACGACAGCGCGATGAATGCACTTTCGTGGTTTTATGCCGTCACCGGCGAGAAAATCGACGAGGGGATAAGGCTGGCGCAGAGGGCCGTCACGTCACGCCCCGACGAGCCGGCGTTCCTCGACACGCTTGCGGAACTGTATTACGTAAAGGCGAAGTCGCAGGAAGACACGACGCAGAAAAAGGGGTCTCTTACAAACGCAATCAAATGTGCGAGCACGGCGGACGCCATTCCCAAGAGGGGAAATGTGCCTTACTACAAAAGACAGTTCCTCAAGATGCTGATGGAGTTCGTGAGACAATTCGGCAATCAGGAAGGCGGGTCGAACCCACTTCCCTAAGCCCGATACCGTAACGCGCCGGATTGGGAATACGGCTGTACGAGGAAATGATGGAGAGTGGGAGCGCCCGCTGATCGAACGCGCGCTTAAGGAATGCAGCGGCAACCAGGTGCGCGTGGCCGGGCTGCTCGGCATCCATCGCACTACGCCGCGCAAGAAAATGCGCCACTACGGTATCTCCTGAGGGCTTCCCGAGGGAATTTTTATGCGGCTCACAAAAATCATCGCGACCATAGGCCCCGCCTGCAGCAGCGCGGAGATCATCCGCGCCATGATCGCGGGCGGGCTGGACGTGGCAAGGCTCAACTTCTCCTACGGCACGCACGACGAGCATCTGGCGGCGCTGAAGGCCATCCGCGCCGCCGCGCGCGAACTCCGCAGGCCCGTCGCGATAATGCAGGACCTGTGCGGGCCGAAGATCCGCGTGGGGGAATTGAAGGCGCCCTCGGTGGAACTGCGCACCGGCAACACAATCAGAATACAGAAGGCGGCAATCGCCGGGAACGAAAAGGTCATCAGTTGCACCTACCCGCAGATGGCGGACGACGTGCAGATAGGCGGGCGCATTCTTATAAACGACGGCCTCATCGAACTCAAGGCCGTCGGAAAGACAAAGGACTATCTCGAATGCAGCATCGTCGCGGGCGGCATGCTCATGCCGCACAAGGGGATAAACCTGCCCGGCGTGAAGGTAAGCGCCCCGACGCTCACGCCCAAGGACCGCAAAGACCTTGAGTGGGGCGTCGAGCAGAAGGTGGACTATATGGCACTTTCATTTGTCCGCCGCGCCGACGACATGGGGGAACTCAAGGAAATCCTTCGCTCGCGCGGGGCCGACATCCACACGGTCGCCAAAATAGAGAAGCCCGAAGCGATTGAACATATCGAGAAAATCATCAAGGTGGCGGACGCCGTCATGGTCGCGCGAGGAGACCTCGGCGTGGAGATGCGCGTCGAGGAAGTCCCGTCGCTGCAGAAGCGCCTCATCAAACTCTGCACGAAATTCAACAAGCCGGTAATCGTCGCCACGCAAATGCTGGAGTCGATGATCGAGAACGCCTACCCGACGCGCGCGGAGGTGTCCGACATCGCGAACGCCATCCTTGACGGCACGGACGCGGTGATGCTCTCCGGCGAAACATCGGTCGGCAAGTACCCGCTCAAGGCGCTCGATATGATGGCGCATGTGGCCGAGCGCACGGAGGAGTCCATCCGGGACCTCGCTTCCGGAGAACCGCGGCTGGAGATCGGCGACACGCGCGACTTCGGCGACATTATCGCGGACGCTGTGGCAAACCTTGTGCCGAGGTTGGGCGTTAGAATAGTCATGGGTTTCACCGCGAGCGGCAAAAGCGCCCGGCTGCTCTCAAAAAGGCGGTTGCCCGTGCCCATACTCGGCACCGCAACGAGCGAGGCGGTCGTTCGCAAGATGTGCCTGTACCGGGGAGTGGCGCCGCATTTGATTGAACAGTTTACGGACAGCGAGCGAATGTTCAGCAGGGGCGCGGAACTTGCCGTACAAACCGGTCTGGCGGCAAAAGGCGACACGGTCGTTTTCGTCGCGGGAGTGCCGCTCGGCACGGGGGCGACGAATTCGATGAGGCTGGAGAGGCTCTGAAAATCATCCAGGGCCGGAACAGCCTGTCAGTCAAGCAAGTCAGTTGCGTGTAGTAACATGGGCAATACAGAAACCGAGAAGGCAATGCGGCAGGCCGATGAAGACCGCGGCCTGGTGGCCCAGGCGCTCGGGCGCGGCTCCGCCGCAAGAGAGGCGTTCGGGCGGCTGACGCTCAAGTACCAGGACCGCATCTACAACGCCCTCCACAGGCTTCTCGGCAACGCAGACGACGCGCTTGACCTCGCGCAGGAGACATTCCTCAAGGCGTTCGAGGCGCTGAGGAATTTCAAGGGCGATGCAAAATTTTCCACGTGGCTGTGGACGATAGCGCTGAACCTGCGCACGAGCAAGTGGCGCAGCAGCCGCGCGTCGAAGGAGACCGCGTCGCTTTCCAGCGGTCCGGACGACGACCCCGCAATCCCGGCGCCCGAAGCGACCGTCAGCGCCAGCAATCCCGTCAACAGGCTCGTAACCAACGAACTCAACGCGATAATCGAGCGGGAAATCCACGCCCTGCCGATGGAACACCGCAAGGTCATCGTCATGCGCGACATCGAGGGAATGGAATACGGGGAGATGGGGAGAATACTGAAGATCCCCGACGGCACGCTCAAGTCGCGCCTGCACCGCGCAAGGCGTGAACTGCGCCAGAGGCTCGCAAAACATCTTTGACGAAAACAAGATTTTTCGGGAACATTTTCCGCCCCGTTGCGTCTAACGGTGAGGAGGATGGAAATGGTTGCCGATACAGGAGAATGACCCGGACACGGTAATGTTTTGGAAGGGCCAAACGTCCCTGAAAGCAAAAGGTCTCAGCCATGAAGTACCATGAAGACAAAGAGACGGCTTCGCGTTACCTGAGCGATATGCTCTCGGCCCGGGAGTGCGCGAAGTACGAACGGCACATCGAAGAGTGCGCCGAGTGCGCCGCCGAAGTGGAGCGGTACCGCCGTATGATGGGCCTCCTGCGTAACCTCCCGCAGATGAAGGCCCCGGCAAGCCTGCACGCCGCCGTCATGGAAAAGATATCCCCCGGCGCATCCGAAGCGCCGCAACGCATCGGCATCCTCCGGTCGTGGAGATTCCGCGCGGTCGCGGCACTGCTCATGCTCGCCGCGGGCGCGGCGGTCATTTTCAGACTCCTCGAACCTACCCCACATCCTGAGACGAGTGGGACACACACCGCTGTATCCAAAAACAGGGCCGTCGCCGACGGCGATACGGCCTTCTTGTATAACGAAAAAAATGTCGCTGCCTACATGGATAAAAGCGCGACGCTATTCTTTGGCGCGGCGATAACCACTCAGCCGGACGCACCGGGCGGGTACGATGTCGTGGCCCTCACCGGCGCGCTCAACAGGGTTGATGAGGCGGCCTACAAACTTGACATTTCCCAATTGAAGGTCTTGGCCGCGGAAGATCAGAAGGCGTTCGTCGATTTCGCGGCAAAGAACGGCTCGCCCGACATCGAGAAGGCGCAACTGAAATCTCCCGCCGACAACATGGTGTTCATGCAGATGGCGCAGAAGCGGGTGGTCGCGAATGCCTTCGAGAGGGCCGCGAGCGTGGACGAAGTCGCTCCGATAATTGACAATTACAACAAGGCGACGACACAGCAGCAGTATGTGGCATACTCCCAAACTCGCGCGAATGCAGCGCCTTCCGGCGGAGGTCAGGCAGAGGGCGCGCCTGCGCCCGCCGCCAGCGCTACGCCGGAAGCTGCGCCGCCACAGCCCGCGGAAGCCGAAAAAGCGAAAGAGGACGATCGCGTGGCCCAAGAAGCCAAGCGTGAGTTGGAAGCGCTTGAACATGGCAAAACTGGGACGGAGCAAAACAAGCCAGCCACCGGCGAATCCATGCCGGCTCTGCGAGATGAGGCCGGGCGGCAAAGGTTTCAGCGGCGCATGGACGGCGATAAGCAGGAGGTTGCGCTTAATTTCCGGCAGTCAATGGTCCTCTTCGGCGTCAAGCCGGACGGCCAGAAGCGTCCGCTGAACGATACGGAGAAGAACGACATCAAACTCGTCTTCGACTGCCTGCCGACGCTGGAGAACTACGGGACGGACCAGTTCACGCCCGGCGGAATCAACGTGCGCCTGGGCGAGGCCGAATTCCTGCGCCTGCTCAAGTACCTCAACGACATGGCCGATGTCACAGCCGCAATCGGGCCGATATACTCCGAACTTCTTCCCGCCGAGCCTGCCGTGACAGGAGAGATGCGCAACGAAGCGGCCGAAGACCCTTACGCGGTGGACGTGCAGATAATTTTCGAATAAGCGTCATATCCGTATGATCAAAAGGAGAAAAACCATGGCGTTTTTTCGCTGGAAGGGAATAATATTGCTGTCCGGTGTCTGCCTGCTTCTGACAATCGGATGCGGCAAGGCTCAAAGCCCTGCGCCAACTTCCTCTCCGAAATTCTCCGTGCACGAGACCCGCATAGCCCCGGCATGTTCCATGACTATCAGCGCTGACTTGCGGCATGTCGCTTATTACAAAAGGACAAACGACGGAAGCGGAAGATGCCGTGTCGTTGTCGATGGGAAGGAAGGCAAGGAATATACCCACGTAAGCGAAGATATCATCTTCAGCCCTGACTCACTGCATGTTGCATATTCCGCGATGACCGAGAGAAAATATGTCGTTGTTGTGGATGGGGTCGAGGGCAAGCCTATTAAGGGGTGGATCCTGCCCGGTACGATGGTCTTCAGTCCTGATTCGAAGTGCATAGCGTGCTTCGCCGAAAGGGAGAAGGAAGATAAAACTTGGGAGCACATTGTCGTCGTCGATGGAGAGGAAAAGGCTGCGTATCCGGCAGATTTGCCGGGCGTCCCAGTTTTCAGCCCGGATTCCAAGAGAGTGGCGTATGTTGTCCGCGCAGAGGGCAAATCTTTCGCAGTTATCGACGGCGCTGCAGGCAAGTCATACGACCTGATAGAAGCCCACAGTTCCCGCCCAATGGACCAGCGAGCGGCCATCGGGTATTTGCCGCCAGGGAAGAAAATACCGCTGGAGATAATTGACTGGGCCAGCGAACAAGGCCATTACACGGGTGGGGGCATATACTTCAGTCCGGATTCCAAGCGTGTGGCTTATGTTGCTAAATCTGGAGAACAGTCTATTGTTGTGGTTGATGGCGTCGAGGAAAAAACGTTCAAGGGCGACGTGGTGTCGGTGAGGTTCAGCCCAGATTCGAAACATCTCCTATACCGGGTCATTGAGCCAACCGATGGTGGGGCAAAACATTGCTTCTATGTGATGGACGGCATGGAACAAAAGAAATATGCCTATGAACCGGAATATATGTCTCTCTATGATTGGTTTATCCCTTCTACTCAGATATCACTCTTCAGTCCTGATTCGAAGCATGTCGCATATTGGGGAAAGACGGACGACAAGTATGTGCTAGTCGTGGATGGTATGGAGCGCCCGGTATTTACAAAGCGGCCTTTGCCGTTGCCGATCTTCAGTCCCGATTCGCAACACATGGCTTGCGTGGCTATTTCGGGGGACAAAGAGTGCGTTGTTATCGACGGCAAGGAGATGAAACAATTCAATGGCGTCAGCCAATTGATATTCGGTCCGGATTCCAGTCATATTGCATATGTGGTGCAGATTGACAACAATGCCGTTGTGGTCGTCGACGGGAACGCGCAAAAGGAATATGCCGCCGCGGTTTCTAAAGACAAAGACGCGACGCGAACTCTGGCTCTGCCATATGTTTCAGTGTGGGGCTTGTGCTTCAGCCCGGACTCGAAACACCTCGCTTACATTGTGGCATCTGGCGATAAGAAACTCGTCATCGTTGACGGCACAGAGGCAGTAGTCTGCGAAGGCGATGATGAAATACTCTGCGGTCGCATAGTGTTTGATTCTCCCACTTTGTGCCACGCGCTCGTTAAGCGAGGCGAGGATGTCTTCCTGGTGGAAATTTTGATAACAGAGTGATTCCAAGACCTAAAATACTGTTGCAATATTCCCGAAACAGCGGACAATTATGTCCGCTGTTTTTGTTTCGGACACAACACAGCCGAGGGCGGCTGTGCCACATGGCCGAAAGAACGCCTTGAAGGAAAAACGCATGAGCAAGGTCATTGTAATCGTGGGTTCGCCGAGGAAAGAAGGGAACTCGGACATCCTGGCCAAAAAACTCGCGGAAGGCGCGCGGGACGCCGGCGCGCAGGTGGAGATGGTTTACGCCGCGGACCTGCACATCAAACCCTGCACGGGATGCCTGCGGTGCAACCTCGTCAAACGCTGTACGTTGAGGGACGACGACTTCGCCGCCTTCGCGGAGAAGTTTCACGCCGCGGACGCCGCCGCGTTCGTCACGCCGATATATTTCCACTGGATGACCTCGCACCTGAAAGTTCTGACGGACCGTTTTCGCTCTTTCATGAACGTGCAGATACTGCCGCATGCCCTTATATACACACCCACGGCGCGCATGCCCGGCCGGTACGCGTTCATATCCGTGCTTGGCTCACCGCGCGAAGATGACGCGATTCCCCTGATGACGTTCTTACGCGGCCTCGCAAAGATGTACAAGGGCGAGGTTGTGGGGGAGATGATCGCGTCGAAACTGGCCGTGAGAAAGCAGGTGGCGATGACGGAAGAGGAACTGCGGACCACTTTCGGGAAACTCGGCATGGACGCGGATCTCGCGACGCCGTACCACACAATCTATCTCTCATATCTGATGCGCGCCGAGCAGATGGGCAGGAAACTGGCCTCCCCGCGGGAGAAGTCAAGCGGGCCTGACTGGGTCTGAGCCGGGATGCTCCGAACGCGCCGGCGCTTCGAGCGGTATTGTGCCGCCGGCGGCGTCGAGGGCGCGGACGTCGGCTATCTGCTGAATGCGCGTGCTCATGCGGGAGAACTGCGAGGCGGCCTCTTCGTACTTGCTGTGCGCGTTGTGGAGGTGCTTGCCCAATACGTCGAATTCCGCCGCGAAATTTTCGATGTCCTTGCTCATCCTGCCGAGGTGCGCCATGACCTCTTGAACGCTCTGCTCCAGCCGCAGTCCCTTCAGCCCCATTGCGATGACTTGCAGGTACGCCCAGAAACTGTTTGGGCTGACGGGTATGACCCGGCGGCTGCGCGCGTAAACCGGGATGCTGTTGTCATTGTGCGAGGCGTCCTTCACGATGGTCTCGTAGTAAACGTTCTCCGCCGGGATGTACATGAACGCAAAATCGAGTGTCCCCTCCGCGGGGCGGATGTATTTCGCGGCGATGTCGTCGATGTGCTTCATCACGTCCTTCGCAAAATCCTTCCGGGAGCGCTTCCATTCGTCCGAGCCGTCCTCAAGGCTCATGGCCCTGCGAAAATTCTCAAGCGGGAACTTCGCGTCAACGGGGACGATGCCGTTCTTCAGGCGGATGATGGCGTCCACCTTCTCGTTGCCCGTGAACGTGAACTGCGTCTCGTAGCAGTCCGCGGGAAGTATCTGGCTGAGGAGTTCTTCCAGCATGAATTCGCCCAACCCGCCGCGAAGTTTCGGGGCCTGCAATATCTGCTGGAAGTTGGATATCTCCTTGCTGAGGCTGCCGAGGTTTTTGCTGAGGGCGTCCACAACGCCGATGCGCTCCTTGAAGTCCGCAAAGACTTTGGCCTGCTGCTCGATGCGCTGGGCCACGTTGCTGTTGAGGGAGGCGAGTTGCCTGTTGAGGCTTTCCGTGACCGCGAGGGTCTGCTTGCTGAGCGAGTCCTGAAGCGCGGTGAGGGTCTTGAGCAGGGAGGCGTTCATGTTCTCAAGACTGCCTTGCGTCTGCTGGCGAAGGGAGTCAACCTGCTGCTGCATTACCTGGATGCCGTCGGAAGGCGGCTTCGCGGCCAGTTCTTTCAGCCGCGACCAGATAAGCAGGCCGACAACGACGACCGCCGCAAGCGACGCGCACGAGATGATTATCGCAAGTGTCTCCATGTTCCCCTCGCGGGCAAGACATGTTAAACAAGCCGGAACCCGGGCAAAATAAAAACCCCCGCCATTGTACGCAACGGCGGGGGCTTTGCAATGCAAAACCGCTTACTTCTTGTCGGAAGCGCCGACGGCGGCCTCCATCTTCTTGCCCTCGAAGTAGAGGTGCGGAAACTTCTCGCCCTTGTCGTTTTCCTCCTCGCGGACGGTAACAAGGACAAAGTTCATGCTCTCGAATGACCCGCGGAGGATCTCTTCAGAGAGCGGGTCTTCGACCAGGTTCTCCAGCGCGCGCCTTAGCGGACGGGCGCCGAACTCGAGGTTGGAGCCGGACTTGATGATGAACTCCTTGGCCTTGTCGTCGAGGTCGAGTTGGAGGCCGCGCTGGGCCATGCGTTTCTTGATGTGCACCAGTTCGATGTCGATTACCTTCTTCAGGTCTTCGCCCGTGAGCGACGTGAAGACGATGACGTTGTCAACGCGGTTGAGGAACTCGGGCCGGAAATGCTTGTCGACTTCCTTGAGGACCTGTCTCTTCATGTCCTCATAATTGCGCTCCTCGGTCTGCTTGCCGAAACCAAGCGAACCCTGGTTCTTGATTACGTTGGAGCCGATGTTGGACGTCATGATAAGGACGACGTTTTTGAAGTCCACGTGCCGCCCGAACGCGTCGGTGAGTCTCCCTTCCTCCATGATCTGGAGGAGCATGTTGAAAACGTCGGCGTGCGCCTTCTCGATTTCGTCAAGGAGCACGACGGAGTACGGTCTGCGGCGGATCTTCTCGGTGAGTTGCCCGCCTTCCTCGTAGCCGACGTATCCCGGAGGCGCGCCGACGAGCCTGGAGACGTTGTGCTTCTCCATGTATTCGGACATGTCGATCTGCACCAGCGCGTCCTCGTCGCCGAACATGAACTTCGCCAGTTGCTTGGCAAGGTGCGTTTTGCCGACGCCGGTGGGGCCGAGGAATATGAACGATCCAACCGGCCTCCGCGGGTCCTTCATGCCGGAACGCGAGCGGCGCACGGACTTCGCAATGGTCTTGACGGCCTCTTCTTGGCCGACGACCGTTTTGTGGAGTTCGTCCTCCATATGGAGCAGCCGGTCCGCCTCGCCCTTCTCAAGGCGGGTGAGCGGGATGCCGGTCATCTTGGAGACGGTCTCCGCAATCACGTCCTCGTCAACGACGCCCTCAACTTCCTGGGCGGTCTGCCGCCACTCGCGCACGATCCCTTCCTTGCGCTTGCGCAGTTGAAACGCATTGTCGCGCAGCCGCGCGGCACGCTCGAAATCCTGCGCGGCCACCGATTCCTCTTTTTCCTTGTCGAGCCGGCTTATCTCTTCCTCAAGGTCCTTGAGGTCGGGGGGTTTCGTGAGCGCGCGCAGGCGTATCCTCGCGCCGGCCTCGTCCATGACGTCGATGGCCTTGTCCGGCAGGAAGCGGCCGGTGATGTAACGGTTGCTCAGTTCCACGGAGAGGCGCAGCGCCTCATCGGTGAAGCGGACGCGGTGGTGTGCCTCGTACCTGTCGCGCAGGCCCCTGAGAATATCCAGGGTCTCTTCGGGGGTGGGCGGATCAACCATGATGGTCTGGAACCTACGCTCCAGCGCGCCGTCTTTCTCAATGTATTTGCGATACTCGTCAAGCGTCGTCGCGCCGACGCACTGGATTTCGCCGCGAGAGAGAGCCGGCTTGAGCACGTTGCTCGCGTCGATGGCGCCTTCCGCGCCGCCCGCTCCGACAAGGGTGTGCAGTTCATCAATGAAGAGGATTACGTTGCCTACGCGGCGCACTTCGGTCATGACAGCCTTGATGCGCTCTTCAAACTGGCCGCGGTACTTCGTGCCGGCGACCATCATCGCAAGGTCCAAGAGGACTATGCGGCGGTTGCGCAGCAACTCAGGAACATTGTTGTTCACGATGTCCTGTGCAAGGCCTTCGACGATGGCGGTCTTGCCGACGCCGGCCTCGCCGAGTAGCACCGGGTTGTTCTTAGTACGGCGGCTGAGAATCTGGATGAGCCGCTCGATTTCGTTCTTGCGCCCGATGACGGGGTCGAGTTTGCCCTCGCGGGCGAGTTGCGTAAAGTCCCTGCCGAACGCGTCGAGCGCCGGGGTCTTGGACTTGCTCGATGTGCTTGGCGCAGCGGTGGCGCCTGACATGGACTGGGACTTGTCGGCCGGGCCGCCCGCGGAGGGGTCCGCGCCGAGGATTTCCATTACTTCCTCGCGGACGTCTTCGAGTTTCACGCCGAGGCTCATCAAAACGCGCGCGGCGTAGCCATCGTGCTCGCGCAAAAGCCCCAGCAGGAGGTGCTCCGTGCCGATGTAGTTGTGATTAAGGTTGTTGGCCTCTTCCATGCTGAGTTCGAGCACCCGCTTGGCGCGCGGGGTGAAAGGCAACTGCCCCACGGTCATGGTGGGGGAGCCGCTCTTCACGAACTTCTCGAGTTCAAGGCGGATTTTCTTGAGGTCTATATCGAGGTTTCTCAGGACGTTTGCGGCGACGCCGCTGCCCTCCTGGACAAGGCCCAGCAGGATGTGCTCGGTGCCGATGTAGTCGTGGTTGAGTTTCTGCGCTTCCTGGCGGGCCAGGTTCATGACTTTGCGGGCGCGATCCGTGAACCGGTCGAACATGTTTTACCTCCGGTGGCGTTCTATCCCAATTGGTTGGTAAATATGCTTGTACTCTTGCCATTCCCTTAGGGCATGAACGATATGCGCTTGAATAATCGTCACTTTGGCGTGATTTCTTCAAGAGTTGAAGGGTTACGCTTCAAATCTTGGAGTATTCTACTCTTGTTTTGCCGTCTGGTCAAGCGAAGCAGTCGCTGTCGTGATTTGACTGTCTCACTTTTGCTGACGGCGAACGGCTTGCAGATCACTTCTTGCTGCACGTGCAGGGGGCGTTGTGGCAGCAGGGGCAGCCGTGGGCGTATTTCTGCGCGGCCTTCTCCATGTCAATGCCCTTGATGCTGGCCAAGGTGTTCAGCCACGCGAGCACATCCGCAAATTCATCTTCGAGGCCGTGCCGCGCGTCCTCCGGGCGATTGAGCGCGCGAGTCAGTTCGCCCACCTCCTCCATGAACCAGAGATACGTCCCCGCAAGCCCGCGCGACTTATCGCGCTGGAAATAAATCTCCTCGATCTTTTTCTGAAATTCGCTGATCTTCATTGTTCCTCCAGATGTCCTAGTCCCGAATGCTCGGTCAGACGTGTCCGACCCCGGCTTTTCCCTTGACAGTATATCACGCGGTTATAGAATTCGCTCGTCCGTTCACAGCGTTCGGGGGAGCCGCATGCAATATAAGATGACACTCGCAAACCGCCTGAGCATCCTGCGCATCATGCTCATTCCTCTCTTTGTCATCTGCGTCACGAAAATGGAAGACGAGGGCTACGAGTGGATGGTCTATGCCGCGCTGGGCGTGTTCGTGTTCACGGCCCTCACCGACGCCCTCGACGGGATATTCGCCCGGCGCAGGCACGAGGTCACGCAACTTGGCACATATCTCGACCCCCTCGCGGACAAACTTCTCATGACGACGGCCTGCGTACTTCTGTCAACCGGTTATTGGCCGTGGTGGTCGAGGCTACTGTGGTTCACGCCGGTCATCGTCATCAGCCGCGACGTCTTCATACTGCTGGGCGCGCTCATCATCTTCCTCGTCAACGGGCGGCTCCGCCTCCAGACCAACATAGCCGGAAAGATAACCACCGTTGCCCAAGGGGTCCTAATTGCTTACGTGCTCCTGTGCCAGTCGCTCTACACGGCCTTGACCGCCGCGCCTTCGTGGATGCGGCCCAGCATGTGGGTCCTGCAGTGGGTCGTTATCGGCTGGACGATCGTCTCGTGGCTCAGTTACACCTACGTGGGCAGCAGGCAGTTGCATGAGCACGGCACCTCCGCCACCGTGGGCGAGCAGACTGCCGCAACGAAGAACACCGGAAGGAAATAACTCAGGAATGTTCCTCCAGCGCCCGCAGGTGCTCATACACGCACCGCGGCAACACGCGCAGATTGTAGCCGCCCTCAAGCGTCGAAACCACGCGCCCGCCGCAGCACGCCTCAGCCACACGGCACACCTCCTCCGTGAGCACGCGGAAGTCGCTCTCCACAAGGCAGAAGTTCCCAAGCGTGTCCGCCGCGTGCGAGTCAAACCCCGCCGAGATTATTATCATGTCCGGCTTGAACGGCTCCACTTGGCCGCGCATCACCTTCGTGAAAGCCTCAACATACTCCGTGTTCGAAAACCCCAAGGGCAGCGGGATGTTCACCGTCAAGCCCTTGCCCGCGCCGCGGCCCGTCTCCGTGAAATAGCCGGTCCCGGGATAGTATGGATAGCGGTGCATGGAGAAATAGAGTACGCTGGGGTCGTCGTAGAAGGCGTCCTGGGTGCCGTTGCCGTGGTGCACGTCCCAGTCAACAATCGCGATCTTGTTGAGGCCATGCTTCTTCTGCGCGTAGCGCGCGCCCACGGCGGCGTTGTTGAAAAGGCAGAAGCCCATCGCGCGCGAAGGAGTCGCGTGGTGGCCGGGCGGACGGACCAGGCAGAGCGCGTTCTTCGATTCGCCGCTCATAACGCGGTCGATGGCGGTGAGCACCCCGCCCACTGCGTAAAGCGCCACCTCGTAGGAACGCGGGCACATCTCCGTGTCGGCGTCAACATGCCCGCCGCCGCTTTCGGCGATGCGGCGGATCTGGTCGATGAGCGCCTGCGTATGCACCAGCCGCACTTCCTGCACGGTGGCCGCGCGCGGCTCGACGATGTCCTTCTCCCGCCAGGCCTTCTTCTCTTTGAGGTATTCGACTATCGCGGTGAGACGGGAGGCGCCTTCGATGTGGTCGCCGATGTCGTGCTCCAGATAGATGTCATCATAGACGATCAGCGTCATTGCCCGCTCCTTTGCGCAAAAGACATTGGCGCGCTTGCACAACGCGACATGCTTGTATGTGCGTGTGTTTCCCGTCCAAAAAAGGTGTCTTTCGCCCCTGCCCGGCGCGCACGCGCCCCTCCTTAGTCTTTGAGGCAACAAGGGTTATGATATCGGCCCGCCGCAGTTGCCCCATTTCCTCCGATAAATTTTCACTCCCGCCTCAACCGCAGGAAAAACTTGATTATTTCCGTCGCGACCACCGGGCTTAACGACAGCGCAATCACTATCGCAAAATTCGTAACGCCAAGCGGCACTATCTGGAAGAACCGGCCCAGCGTCGCCACGTACATCACCAGCATCTGCAATATGAACGATCCGACAAACGCCACGATAAGCGAAGGGTTCGTGAAAAAGCCGTTCGCGAAAACCGACCTGCGCAACGAGCGACAGTTGAAGGAGTGGAACAACTGCGCGATGACCAGCGTTGTGAACGCCATCGTCTGCGCAAGCGGACATTTATCCTGCGGGAAGCCCTCCTGGCTCCATCCGATTAAAAACGCCACGAGCGACGCCGCCGCGACCACCGCCCCCTGCATGGACATTATCCCGAACTGCGAGCCGGGTATGACGCGCTCATCCGAGCGGCGCGGCCTGCGCTTCATGACGTCCCCCTCGGCGGGGTCCACGCCCAGCGCAAGCGCGGGGAAGCCGTCGGTCACGAGGTTTATCCACAACAGTTGCGCGGCGCGCAGAGGCACCGGCCAGCCGATGAGCGAGGCGACGAACATCGTGAGCACCTCGCCTATATTGCACGAAAGGAGGAAGTGGATGAACTTCTTGATGTTCGCGTAAATGCAGCGGCCTTCCTCGACGGCGGCGACAATGGAGGCGAAGTTGTCGTCGGTGAGCACCATGTCGCTGGCTTCCTTCGTGACGTCGGTGCCGGTGATGCCCATCGCGATGCCGATGTCGGCCTCCTTGATTGCGGGGGCGTCGTTCACGCCGTCGCCGGTAACGGCCACAACCTGCCCCTTGCGCCGCCACGCCTTAACCACGCGCAGTTTGTGCTCGGCGCTCACCCGCGCGAATATCCTTATCTTTTCCACGCGCCGGAGCAAATCGTCGTCCGACATCTCGTCAATCTCTACGCCGCTCACAACCTCGTCGCCCTCGGACCAAAGCCCGAGTTCTTTCGCCACCGCGACTGCGGTGTTCTTGTGGTCGCCGGTAACCATGACGGTGCGGATGCCGGCGTTCCGGCACTGCGCCACCGCGTCGCGCACCTCCATGCGCGGCGGATCCATCATCGCGTAAAGACCGAGGAACACGAGATTGTTCTCCTCCGGCTCGGTGTCGTCCTCCGACAGTTCCTTGTACGCCGCCGCAAGCACGCGGAGCGCGCCCGCCGCGAAGTCCTGGTTCGCCTTCAGGATTTCCCGCCTGTGCGCATCGCCCATGGGAACGACCTCGCCGTCAAGTTCTATGCCCACGCAGCACTGTACGATGACATCCGGTGCGCCTTTCGTGAAGAGGAACGGACGGCCTTCGCGGTCGCGGACCATCACGCTCATGGCCTTGCGCTCGCTGTCGAAGGGAATTTCATCTGTGCGCTCGTAATCTCCGACAGCCTTTGCCCAGTCAACGCCGCCCCTGGCCGCGGCCACGAGGAGCGCGGATTCCGTGGGATCGCCGACGGCCTTGAGGGTTTTCGTTTCCTCGTTGAATGCGAGTTTCGCGTTGTTACAGACCGCGCCGACAGTGAGCATGCGCTCGAGAGTCGGCGTGAGATCAACCTTCGTGCCGTCGCCGGTCACCTCGCCCTGCAGGCCGGATGCGCCCGTTACGTCGAGCGCCTTGCCACCGACATAAAGTTTGCGGACGGTCATGACGTTCTGCGTGAGCGTGCCGGTCTTATCGGTGCAGATGACGCTGACGCAGCCGAGGGTCTCGACAGAGGGGAGTTTCCTTATCAGGACGTGGCGGCGCACCATGCGCTGGACGCCGAGCGCGAGCGCGATGGTAACGACGGCGGGCAGGCCCTCCGGGATGGCGGCCACGGCGAGGCTCACGGCCACCATGAACAACTCGGAGATGTTCTTCAGGTTAAACGGGCCACGGATTATTTCGAGAATGAATATCACGACGCAAATAATGCCCGTGGCCCAGACGAGGATTTTGCCAACGGAATGGAGCCTTTCCTGAAGGGGCGTCGGCGGGGAGGAAGTAGCCTGAAGAAGGCCGGCGATCTTGCCGACCTCGGTGTTCATGCCGGTGCCGATGACGACGCCCGCGCCGCGGCCGTAAGTGGCGATTGTGCCCATGAAGGCCATGTTGCGGCGGTCGCCGAGCGGCGTCTTGGGGCCGAGGACGATGTCGTGCCTTTTCTCGACGGGGGTGGATTCGCCGGTGAGCGGCGCTTCGTCAAGTTGCAGGTTCATCTGGTGCACGATGCGCACGTCCGCGGGGACGAAGTCGCCGGTCTCGATCTCCACGATGTCGCCGGGGACGACGAGGCCGGACTCCATCATCTGCGTCTGCCCGTCACGTATGACGCGGACCTTGGGCGCGGCGAGTTTCTTGAGCGCGGCGAGCGACTTCTCCGCGCGCTCCTCCTGAATGAAGCCGAGTATGCCGTTTATCAGGACAATGGCGATAATGGCGATGGTGTCAACGCCCTCGCCGACAAAGAGGGAAACGATGGCCGCGCCGATGAGGACAAGAATGATGAGGTCCGTGAACTGACCCAGCAGACGCTTCCAGAGCGGCTCGCGCGGCGCATCCTTGAGTTCGTTGGGGCCGTACTGTTCGAGACGCTTCGCGGCCTCCGCCGAGGAAAGTCCCCGGGTTACGTTCGATCCAAGCGCGGCGACGACTTCCTCGGCCAAGCTTGCATAGGGTTCTGGCATCGCACTCTCTCGGAAACAGGCAAGGCCCGCCTTCGAGCGGGCCGGGGTTGTCTGACGTGCGCGCACATTGTAGCAACTCCGGGACGGTTCTCAAGAAAAACCGGAGCGGCGGGAGCCGAAAATCAAGAAGAGCCAGCCGGGATGCGGATTGCATTCGGAGAGATGCGTTGCTATCATCTGGACTCCTTTTTACCTAGGGCGCTGAAATCGGAGGGCATGATGATAATAAAGGGTTTTGAGGTCGGCCCGATTGCCGGATGCTGTTACATCGTTGTTGACGAGCGCACGCGGGATGCGATGGTCGTTGATCCCGGCGGCGACGGGAACTTTCTCGTGGAGGAAATCAGGGCGCTGGATGCGCGCCCCATCCACCTTGTCAACACGCACGGCCACGGCGACCACATGGCCGCAAACGGCGAGATAAAGGCGGCGTTCCCCAAAATCCTGATTTGCATCCACGCCGCCGACGCGGAGATGCTCACGAACGCGGAGCAAAACCTTTCATCCTTCCTGGGCGCGCACATCACTTCGCCGCCCGCGGAGAGGCTGCTCAAGGAGGGGGACGAGATAACGCTGGGCAAAAACGTCTTCAAGGTAATCCACACGCCCGGCCACACGCGCGGCGGCATCTGCCTCTATTGCGAGAAGCCGGACGGCAAAACGCCCGGCGTAATCTTCACCGGCGACACGCTTTTCCAGATGGGCGTCGGGCGGACGGACTTCCCCGACCCGGAGTATTCCGAATCGCAGAAGTTCAAGATGCTCATCGACGGCATCCGCGAGAAGATATTCACCCTGCCCGAGAAAACGCTCGTCTATCCCGGCCACGGCCCGGCGACGACGGTCGGCAATGAGAAACGCCGCAACCCGTTCCTCAACGGCAACGGCACGCCCTGGGTGCCGTAACGTCACTGCTTTTCAGGTTTCCACTTTATTGAGCAGCCCATCGAGGGCAACTGCTCGGTGGGCGCCTTCCTGCCGGCGAGCAACGCGTCGATTGCGTCAGGCAAATCGCGTTGTGTCACCTTGCTCGGTTCCTTCCAGTTGTCGTCGAAGCGCCCGCGATATTGCAGCGTCCGCTTCTGGTCGTACACAAAGAAATCCGGCGTGCACGCCGCGTTGAACGCCTTCGCAACCTGCTGCTTCTCGTCCCACAGATACGGGAAGCCGTATTCCTTCTCGTGCCACCGTCTTGCCAGGTTCTCGAAACTGTCCTCCGGGTATGCCACCGGGTCGTTCGCGCAGATGCCGACCACCTGCACGCCCTTGTCCGCGTAATCGCGGCCCAGGCTGATGATGCGGTCCTCCATCGCCTGCGCATACGGGCAGTGGTTCGCCATAAAGATTACAACCAGCGCCTTGCTCTTTGCGAAATCCTTCAGCGAATACCTCTTGTTGTCAACGCCCTTGAGAGAGAAATTCGGGCACGGGGAGCCAAGTCCCACCATCTTTGATTCTGTCAGGGCCATGATATTCTCCTTGCCAAAATGGACATTGCGAAAATCTTTTCCGTGCTCATCACGGAGCATATCACATGCTAACGCGCCCTTCCATTTCCGGATTTTTTCGGCCTATATTCGCCCGGGGCGGTCGCGCAGGGAGTCGAGCGCGGTGATGAGCGAGTGGAGCGAGCGGTTGTAAATCGCGGCGATGCCCGCCTTTTCCGCGCGGTCGGCCAGCGCGCCGTTTATCTGGTCTATCTCCGTGCGGCGGCGCTGGAGAACGTCCTGCAGCATAGAGGAGACGTTCTCGGCGGTGGCCTTGCAGACGTCAGCCGCTTTCGCATACGGGTCGTCGCAGGGGAGCCTCACGCCCGCGGCTTTCGCCACCTGAAGCCCTTCCTCCGCCACGCCGCGCATGATTGCGGAAAGTCCCGGCATTTGCACGAGCGCGCCGTTCTTCACGCGGAGGAGCGCCGTGAGCGGGTTGATGACGGCGTTCACGATGACCTTGAGCCAGACGTAGCCGACGACGTTCTTCACCGCCTCCGTCTGCAATCCGGCGGCGGAAAACACCTGCGCGATTTGCCGGGCGCGGTCTGAGAGCGCGCCGGCTGTTTCTCCGATGAGCGTCTCGCCGGAGCCTGCGTGGCGGATGTGGCCCGGGGCGACGACGTTTGAGCCGTGCGAGGTCGTGCCGGCAATCAGGCGGCCCGGTCCGAGGATTTCGTCAGCGGCTTCGATGTTGCCCAGGCCGTTCTGCGGCGTGAGCAGCGGGGTTTCCGGGCCGAGCGCGCTCCTGATTTCCTGGAGCGCCTCGCGCGTGTCGTAGGCCTTGACCGCAAGTATCACAAGGTCCGCGCGGTCAACAAAGCGGTGGTCGAGCGTGGCGGAAACCGCTACAAGGCGGCTGCCGCGGCTGTCGTCGATCCGCGCGCCGCCCTGCCGGTTGATGGCGGCTACGGTCGTTTCGTTGCGGCCGATGAGGATTACGTCATGGCCGCCTTCCTTGAGCATGCCGCCCATCAGGCATCCTATCGCGCCTGTGCCGATGATCGCTGTTTTCACTCCAGCCTCTTAAATCGCGGTGGTTCAATCTTGCGGTGGAGAAAATTCTATAAAGAAGCCCCCGCAAAGTCCAGCGACTCCGCGGGGGCGTTTTGCGCTTGCGGGGCGGCTTCAGGCCGTCTCCACGCGCCGGATCAAATATCAAGGTTTTTCACTTCCAGCGCGTGGTCTTCGATAAATTGCCGGCGCGACTCGACGTCGGCGCCCATGAGGACGGTAAACATCGACTCCGCCTTTGCGGCGTCCTCAAGGCCGACCTTGCAGAGCGTGCGCGTTTCGGGGTTCATCGTGGTCTGCCACAACTGATCGGCGTTCATCTCGCCGAGTCCCTTGTAGCGCTGGATTTCAAGCCCCTTGCGGCCGAGGTTTATCACGGCGTCGGCGACTTCTCTCAGCGAGCAGACCTCCACCGACTCGCCGTCGGATATGAGTTTGAACCTGCACTTGTCTGTCTTCTCGCCGATGTAATCGACGACGGTGAAGCCGCGCGCGTCGATTTTCTTAAAGGCGGACTCTATCGCCTTGCTGTCGTGAAATTCACGGACATCAATCGCGTCGGCGTCCAGTTCCTCGCCCTTCGCGCCGCTCAGGACGTCCATGTACTGCTTGTATCCGACCTCGTCATGGAAGAACTTGAGTTCGTCCTTGCCGTGGAGGACCATCTGCGGGAAGCGCCCGTCCTTCGTGCGGTTGGCGGCGTATTCCTCGAAGGTAACTCCGCGGCGCATGACGCGCTTCTCGCAGTCGCCGAGCGCGACGAGGATTTCCAGGAGTTCCCGCAGTTGCGCGCCGGAGAGCACCGCCTTCTTGCCGCGGATTTCAAGCGACGTGCTTTCGAGGCCGAGCCTGAGCAGCGTGTCGCGGAGTTCCTTCTCCGTGTGGACGTATTCCTCGTGCTTCTTGCGCGCGACGCGGTAGAGCGGCGGCTGGGCGATGTATATCCTGCCCTGCCTGACGAGGTCCGACATCTTGCGGTAGAAGAAGGTGAGCAGGAGCGTGCGGATGTGCGAGCCGTCGGCGTCGGCATCGGCCATGAGGATTATCTTGCCGTAGCGGACCTTGCTCGCGTCGAAGTGCTCGCCGCCGATGCCGGTGCCGAGCGCGGCGACGATGGTCTGAACCCTTTCGTGGTTGAGGACTTTGTCGTCGCGGGCCTTTTCGACGTTGATGATTTTCCCCTGGATGGGCAGTATCGCCTGGAAGCGGCGGTCGCGGGCCATCTTGGCGCTGCCGCCGGCGGAGTCTCCCTCGACGATGTACACCTCGGTGGATTCGACATCGCGGCTTGAGCAGTCGGCGAGTTTGCCGGGGAGGTTGCCGCTGGAGAGCACGTTGGCCCTGCGGGCGAGCGAGAGCGCCTTGCGGGCGGCCTCTCTCGCGCGGGATGCGTCAACGGCCTTCTTTATGAGCCTGCGCGCGGTCGGGGGGTGCTCCTCAAGGTAGGTGCCGAGGGAATCGTTGACGATGGATTCAACTATGCCCTGCACGTCGCTGTTGCCGAGTTTCGTCTTGGTCTGGCCCTCGAACTGCGGCTCGGGGACCTTGATGCTGAGCACGCAGGCCATTCCTTCCTGGAAGTCGTCGCCGCTGAGCGCCTTGTCGTCTTCCTTGAGGAGGTCGCTCTTGCGGCCGTAGTTGTTAAACGTGCGCGTGAGGGCGGACTTGAAGCCGCTGACGTGCGTGCCGCCTTCGCGGGTGTTGATGTTGTTGACGAAGGAGAGCAGCGTCGTGGAGTAGCCGTCGTTGTATTGGAGCGCGGCTTCAACGGTGACGTCGTTGCTGGTGCCGGAGATATAAATCACGTCCGTGTGGAGGACTTCCTTCTTCTCGTTAAGTTGCTTGACAAAGGCCTTGATGCCGCCGGTGAAAAGGAACTCCTCGTTGTAGCCGGTGTTTTCGTTTTTCGCGACGATGCGCAATCCCGGATTAAGGTATGCCAGTTCCTTGAGGCGGTTGACGACGATGTCGAAATTGAAATCGACGGAGGAGAAGATTTCCTTGTCGGGCTTGAAGGTAACAAGCGTGCCGCGCTTCTTGGTTTTGCCGCGCCTCTCGAGCGGGCCCTGGGTCACGCCGCGCTCGTACCACTGGTAGTAGGCGTAGCCGTCGCGATAGACCTCGACCTCGAGCCACTCGCTGAGCGCGTTGACGACGGAGACGCCCACGCCGTGGAGGCCGCCGGAGACCTTATACGTGTGCCGGTCGAACTTGGCGCCGGCGTGCAGAATGGTCATGGCGATTTCGACGCCGGGTTTTTTTTCCTCCGGGTGCAGGTCCACCGGGATGCCGCTGCCGTCGTCGAGGACGGAGAGCGAGCCGTCCTCGTGCAGCGTGACGCCGATGTTCTTGCAGTGGCCGACCATTGCCTCGTCCACGCTGTTCGAGACGACTTCCTCGACGAGGTGGTGGAGGCCGGATGAGGCGGTGTCTCCGATGTACATGGCGGGCCGCCTGCGGACGGCCTCGAGGTTGCGGAGGATTTTTATATCGCCTGCGTTGTATCCGTTGGTCGAACGTTCCGCATTGTTCGTAAGATTCTCTTCTTTCACGGGCGTCACGGTCTTCCCCTCATCAAAACGCGAACTCAGTCAAGATGAAAATTTATCTTCGTAACCACGATCTTCAGGTGCTGGTTTAGTTTTTCCTTTATTTCATCGCCGAAGAACGTGCTCAGTTCGTAAAAATGCGCCGCGGAATCGACCGCCACGCTCAGCACGCCCTTGCGGAAGGCCGTGATGCGCGTGTGCGCGGCGATGTCCGGGCCGACGACTTCGGGCCAGACGGCGTATATTTCCTTCGTCCCGATTTTTCCGCGCAGTTTATTCTTTCGGATGAACCGTCCCAGCAGGTTCCTTATGTGCTCCGGCCCTTTCGACCTGTCTGCCATGAAACTACTCTATGTTAATAGGCATTACGATGTAAACGAAGTCCTTGCCCACCCTGATTATGCCCGGGCTGGACCTTTCCTTGAATTCCATGTTGATTTCCTCCACGGCGATCGCCTTGAGCGCGTCCGTGAGGAAGGAGGGGTTGAAGCGTATCTCGAACGCGTCACCGCTGTATTGCACGGGGACCTCTATCACCGCATCGCCCGCCTCCGGGGAAGACGAGGAGAGGGTGAGTTTCCCGTTCTCCAGCAACAGCCGCACGGCACGCGATTCCTCGGAGGTCATCTTTGCGGACTGGCGCAGCCCAGCGAGGAACTCTTCCCTCTTTATTGCGACCTTCTTGTCGGCGTCAGCCGGAATCACCTCCTCGTAGTTCGGGAAGGTGCCCTCGATGAGTTTTGTAAAGACGGTCGCGGTCTTGCTTTTTGCGAATAGGCGGTTGTCGTCCACGGTGATGTTCACGGCGTCGTCATCTTCGCGCAGGGACCGCTCGATTTCCTGCAGCCCCTTCGTGGGAACTATCGCGGAGATGTCCTTTTTGACGGCTGTTGTTATCTTGCATTTTGCGTAAGAGAGCCTGCGCCCGTCGGTCGCGACCATTCCGGCGTTCTTGCCCTTCACGCTGAGAAGCACGCCGTTGAGCGCGTAGCGCGTGTCTTCCTGCGCGGTGGCAAAGGATGTGAGCCTGACCATTTGCAGGAACGCGGCCTTGGGGACGCTAAACAGGTTGTCCTCGTTGAACGTCGGCAATTCGGGGAAGTGCTCCGGATCGTCCCCGTGTATCTTGAAGCGGCTGTTCTGCAGTATTACGTGGATAAGATTCTCCTCCGTGGATATCTCGACCTTCTCCGCCCACGCGTCGCGCAGAATGCTCCCAAACAGTGCTGCCGGAATCACGGCGCCGCCCTCTTCCACGACCTCTGCGCCAGGGACGTGCAACCTGATGCCGATGTCCAAATCCGTTGCTTGGAGTTCAACACCCTCTTTTGCGGCTGCAATCTTTATATTGGCTAGTATAGGCCGCGTGGGCCTAGACGGCACCACTCCCTGCGCGACCGACCAGAAATCTGATAGAACGCCGCGGTTGCAATGCACTCTCATGTCACACTCCTTTAAGAAATCTAAAAACCCACGATCTTTAATGTAATAGTGAATATGAGTATGTCTATTACCCCCTTATTATATCCGCTGTCCGTTTGTGGATAACAGGAAAACATTGTACCACAAAAACATACAAAATAAACAGATATGGCGCGAAAACCCGCGTTTGCAAACCTTTATATTGTGTAAGTTTCCTGAAACGCGGCGTAATGCTTTCCACGGAACCTTTCACTGTCGCGCTGCCTTTGAGTGGAACGCAGGAGTATGGTGAAAACCGCTTGCCCACCAAACAACTAATTCTTCTATCTTGTCCACAACCGTTCCACAATGGACTTATGCCCCGCGCGATATCTTCCTGGATAAGACCTCAATGTCATGTTTGATGTCCGGGTTATTGCGGCAGGCCTCGGTGATTTTGTCCTCCGCATAGAGAACCGTAGTGTGGTCCCGCCCCCCGAAGAACGCCCCGATCTCCTCCAGCGAGCATTCCGTCAAATGCCTGGCAAGATACATGCACACCTGTCGCGGGTGGGCCACGGACTTGCTGCGCAGCCTAGACATAAGGTCCGAGGCCTTAATCTTGAAATGCTCCACCACGGCATCGCGAATGTCCTCCATGCGCACGCGGCGGCTCCGCTGCAGGACATCACGCAACGCCTCCTTGGCGATTGCGAGGTCTATCGGCCTGTTCATCAATGATGCGTAGCCGATTATCTTAATGACCGCGCCCTCGAGTTCCCGGATGTTCGTCTCAATCTTCTCCGCGAGATAGTTCAGCACGTCGTTTGGCAGTTCGCGCCCGCGCCGCGAGGCCTTGCGCTTGGCGATGGCCACACGCGTCTCGAACACCGGCAGCTCGATGTTCGCCACCATGCCCCACTTGAATCGCGAAACTACGCGCTCCTCCATCGCCGTCATGTCGTTCGGCGGGCAGTCGCTGGAGAGGACTATCTGCTTTTGCGCGTTGTAAAGCGAGTTGAACGTGTGGAAAAACTCCTCCTGCGTGTGTTCCTTATTTGCGAGGAAGTGGATGTCGTCGATTACCAGCATGTCCACGCTACGGCACTGCTCGCGGAAGAAAGGCACCTCCCCGCGCGCGATGGCGATGATGAACTTGTTGACGAAGTCCTCGCAGGACAGGAAAAGTATCTTCATCGCGGGATCGCGCTTGAGCGCCGCGTGGCAGATGGCCTGCAGCAGGTGCGTCTTGCCCAGCCCCACGCCGCCCTGGATGAACAGCGGGTTATAGACCTTCCCCGGCGACTCCGCCGCCGCGATTGCCGCCGCGTAGGCCAGCCGGTTTGAGGGCCCCACGACGAAATCCTCGAAAGTGAACCTGTCGTTAAGCCGCAGCGGCTCGAAAACGGTCTCTACCGTCGGGGCCGCCTCTGTTTCCTCCTCGGCCACCCTTTCCCGCCCGCGTGCTTCCCGCCAGGCGAAACTCAACTGCTTGTGCTCCGGCGCGTCCAGTTTAAAGGTGATCTTGACATCCCGCTCAAGCACGTCGTTCAGCGAGCCCTGAAGGAGCGGGAGATAGTGCTTCTCTATCCATTCCCGGTAAAAGGCGGCGGGGATGCCCAACATTACCGAATCGTCGCCCACATCCAGCAGGCGCATCCTGCGAAACCACGTCTCAAACTGGCGGCCGTTGACCTGCTGTTTGATTTTTGCAAGCACCGCTTGCCAGAGTTGGTTCGTCTGTTGAAGCATTGTTTTTCTTGGATTAGTTGCTGCGCGAGGAGAAAATCCGACATGAGCAACATGTGGAAAGCATACCACAAGCCAGCGACAGTGTCAACCGAAAAAGAGGGGCATCCGCCGAAGTTGTCCGGCTGCAACACGCAAGGGCGCAAGGGGTTACGGCGGTAGGGCGGCTGGCGCCGCCCCCGGTATGCACATTTTGTCTACATGCGGATTGCGCTCTCTCGGGCACACCGCATGAATAACCTGCGGTCATTGGCGTATCTTGTGTGTTACTGGGCGAAACGGCAAGCACGCCGCCTTCCTCCCGCCGCTGGCAGTTGCCGGGGATTGGCTTGCGTGCGGGCATTCAATTTGCTGGTTTCTACTCACCGCGCAGTATGCGGCATGATTGCGGCGGTGAGAACACGAGAAATTCTTGCCGCTTCTATGTGGCACAGCCGCCCCGACATTCCTCAGTATATTTACAAATGAAAGGTCGGGGCCGTGGTTTTTACGCAGGCCCTTGAGATATATGATTATTTGAATCTGCTAATGCCAATTGCTGCACAGTACGTGGTATAATCGTGGCGACGAGATTGTGTCTGGTACAGACGGTCTTCGTCGCGAGACAATCATTTTACCGGGCTCTCCCGGAAGGAGCATGCGATGACCAGGATATTCTCGTACATTGTGGTGGCGCTAGTGACCGGCGCGCTTGTGTTTGGCGTAGCCGGCTGCAACGACGGGCCGGATCAAAAAGACCATAAGGACCACGGTGGCTACCACAATGACCAGCACAAGGGGGGCGGAGACCGTGACCACCACAACGGCACGGACAATGGGCAACACGAAGGCGACCATAACGGTGACGGCCACGAGGGTGGCGGATCTCACAACGGTGGAGACCAGAACGAGGGAAACCATAACGGCGGAGACCACAACGATCAAGAGCACAACGATCAAGACCAGCACGGTGGCGACCACGACTGACGGCACTAATCACGATTGACTCAGAATGCGAATACGAGGCGGCAAGAACAGGGGGCGGGAGCTGCGCGCCCTGAAGAGCGACCACATCCGGCCGCCCCTTGAACGTGTCCGGCAGATGATTTTTTCCATCCTCGCCGACCGCGTAGCGGGGGCAAACATCCTTGACCTTTTCGCCGGGACCGGCTCGCTCGGCCTCGAGGTGCTCAGCCGCGGCGCGCGCCGCGCCCTCTTCGTTGACAACAGCGCCCAGAGCGTCCGCGCGCTCAAGGGCAATATTGCCGCCTGCCGCATGGAATCCCAGACGGCTGTCATGATGATGAGCGCCTTCCAGATTTTCAACAGCCGCCGCCTGCATGACGCCGGTCCGTATGACATTATCTTTGCTGACCCATCCTATCCGCTGCTCGACACGGAACGCGGGCTGGGCAGGTTTTTGCGCCTGCTCGACAGGCTCGTGGAAGAAGGGCTTCTCGCTCCCGAAGGGCGCATAGTCGCGCGGTGCAGGCCGGGCGTGATGAGGCTGGAAGAATTGCAGCAACTGGAATCCGAGCGCGCCGAGCGGGTCGGTGATACCGAAGTGTTTTTTCTCAAGCGCAAGATGCGCACGCAGTGAAATGCTTCGGCCCGCCTATTTGCCGGCCTTTCCTTTGCAGGCCTTCACGCAGATGCCGCAGATGTGCTGGCCGATGAACGGCATGCGGACGAATTCATCCAGTTTCGCCTTGCACGCCTTGAGGTCGAAATCTTCCGCCGAAGCGCGGATCGCGCCAGCCGGGCACGCCGCCGCGCAGGCGGTGCAGTCGCCGCAGGTCGTATCACCCGGCTTGCCGGCCTCGAGCGGCGCGTCCGTCAGCACGCTGACATAGCGCATGCGCGCGCCGTACAGCGGGTGCACCAGCAGGTTGTTCCGCCCGCGCCGCCCAAGCCCCGCCGCCCAGCCCAGTGTCCTGTGGCACACGTGTCCGCGCATCGGGTCTTTCGATATCACCTGGCTTGCGGGCATGGCAAGCGCGGCGTGGCCGTTGGCCTGGAGCAGGAGCGCGATTTCAAAGGCCGCGCGGTCGAGGAAATAGTTGGCCTGCTTATAGTGGTGGAAGTATAGAGGCGTGGGCCTGTCCTTAATCTGCTCCACGACATCATCCTGCAGTCGCACGCCCATCACGATAGCGCGCGTGTAGCGGTCAGACGGGACGTTAAGGACCTCGTCGGGGTTTTTCACGGCGCGGCGCGCGAAATTCAGGTCCGCCACGCCCCACGTCGTGATTCCCAGCAACTCCATCCGAGCGTTGAGAGATTCATACAGACTGTTTGCCATGTCGTGCACCGTCAACGCAATTTGTGGACGATATCCTCGGGGCCTCCGATCTCTTCTATCCTTAGCCCGAACCGCTCGCCCATCTTTATCACCCGCCCAAGGCCCACTTTTCGGTCGTTCACCAGCAGCATGAGCGGCTCCGCGCTGCTTTTGTCGAATTCGATTACGCTCCCCGCTGTAAGGCCCAGGACGTCTTTGAACGGCACGGTTTTCTCGGCGAGGACCACGATTACGGGAACGGGGATCTTGAGGATGCGCTCAAGGTTTTTGGGGATTGCCCGTCCCGCCGCCGCTGCGGCCCCCAGCCTGATGGTTGCGGAGCACAGGTCCGTGTTGCATGCAAGCAGGACTGGCGTTGCCATGTCCGCGATCTTGCCCGGCGCCGCGATGAAGACGCTCTCGTCGCGAAGCATGTCGAGCAACTCTTCGACGCCGGGGGCGGTTCGTATCGACTTGAGAGAGGTGCTCACGTCGCCCGGGGCCGCCTTGCGCAAGGCCGCGCCGACGGCCGAGCAAGCGGTGGCTGCGAGCTCCTTGAAGGCATCTAGTTCGTTCGGTTCAAGGGCGGTGGACTTCGCGGCGTCGGCGGGCGCCTCCGTGCCGAGCGTCAGCGCGACCATCGCGTGGGCGCCCGGCATATCGACGATCCAGGCGAAAGGCCCGGCCGCACTGCCCGTCGATTCGCACATTGCAACCGCGAACGGCGCGGAAAATCCATGCGGCATATTGTCCTCCGAACCCATCGCAACGGCCGGCTCGCCGAAAGAGAGCCTTCCCCCGCAAAGGTCGTTCAGGGCGTCAACGACGGCCTTGCAAATTCCGTCTGCGACGGCCTGGAATTCCTTGCCGGACTTCGTGAGAAAGTTTTCTGTCTCGCTCATGTTCCCGTCTCCTGAAATTATGCTTCATCCTGCGCTTCTTCGCCTTCTTCCTCATCTTCGCCGGTCTGGATGCCGTAGCGCAGCATCTTCTTGCGGAGCCCGTCCCGGCTTAGGCCGAGCATCCGCGCGGTTTTTGACTTGTTCCAGCGGTACCGCTCCAGAGTGTTCATGATAATCCGCTTTTCTATCTCTTCAATGGTCTCGCGCAGGTCGCGTGGCTGTTCCGGTATCGCGAAAGTTGCCGCGGGCGGCGCGCTGCGGATGTGCGGCGAGACAAACTCCGCCGTTAGCATCGGCGAATTGCCGCTGAGCGCGGCGGTGCGCCTGATTTCGTTCTCCAGTTCGCGCACGTTGCCCGGCCAGCCGTATTCCATGAGCAGCGCCATCGCCTCCGCCGACAGGGTCTTCGGCGGCGCGCCGGATGGCTCGGCGTGCTGCTTCAGGAAATGCTCCGCGAGCAGCGGTATGTCCTCGCGGCGCTCCCGCAGGGGCGGCAGCGTTATCTTTATCACGTTCAGCCTGTAATACAGATCTTCTCGGAAAAGCCCCTGCTTGACGAGCGAGGCCAGGTCCTTGTTGGTGGCGGTGATGATGCGCACGTCCACCCTGCGGACCTCCTTGCCGCCCACGCGGCGTATCTCACCGTTTTCCAGCACGCGCAACAGTTTGCTCTGCATCTCCATGCTCAGGTTTGCGATCTCGTCGAGGAAGAGCGTGCCCTTGTCGGCGAGTTCGAAAAGTCCCTTGTGGTCGGCGACCGCGCCGGTGAACGCGCCCCTTACGTGGCCGAAGAGTTCCGACTCGAAGAGCGTCTCGGAGATGGACGAGGCGTTCTCGGAAATGAACGGATGGCCCTTGCGCGGGCCGTTGAAGTGGATGGCGCGCGCGACGAGTTCCTTGCCGGTGCCGGACTCTCCCTGGATAAGGACGGGCACGTCGGTCTCCGTGGTGCGGTCGAGCAGGTGGAACAACTGCTGTATCTGCTCGCTGCGCCCGATGATGTTTTCGTAGTTGTACTTCGTTTCGAGGTACTGCCTGCTCTGCTCCAGCGAGCGGCGGACCGCGGCGAGTTCAGAGGACTGCCGCTGGATCTTCTCGGACAATTGCCGGTTGAGGGTTTCGACCTCCTCCTTCGCGGCCAGCAGTTTCATCTGCTTCCTGACGTTGTCCTCCACGAGTTGCGCGTTTTCGATGGCGATGGCCGCCTGTGCGCAGATGGTTTCGAGGAGGTCGAGGTCCTTCTGCTGGAAATTTCCCTTGATGGAGCGGTTGTCAACGTAGAGCGCGCCGATGGTCTTGTCCTTCATCTTCAGCGGCGCGCACATGACGGAGCGCAACTGGAAATCCTGGACGCTGGCGAAGTCCGCGAAGCGCTCGTCCTCCTCGGCGTTGCTGGTGATGAGGGCTTGGCCGCCGCGGATGGTTTTCTGCAGGATGGAATGGCTCACGGCGTGGGGCTGGCCGGCCTTGAGGTCCATCTTGTCGATTCCACGCGCGACCTCGAAGCGCAGCCCGCCCCTGTCGTCCACGAGGCAGAGGTATCCGCGCTCCGCGTGGACGACCTCGATGACGGTGTCGATTATCCTGTCGAGGAGTTTGGAGAGGGTGTGCTCCGCGCTTATGTCGAGGTTGATGGAGAGGAGTTTGAGGAGATAATTGTATTCCTCCCACAGATGCTCGACGTAATCGGTCGTAAGGGATTTGGCGTTTCTTTGGAGGATTCGCCGCACCTCTTCGAAGTCGGAGCGGCCTTCGGCGCGCCGGTAAAGGAGGCGCGCGAGGCGCAGTTCTTCTTCCGCCTGTTTTGTCTTGTCGTCGCGAGCCAAGCAAAACCTCAAGAGATATTGTCGTTTCCCCGCGCGTAAAGTTACCACATTGCGCGCCGCAAGGCAAGCGACGGAACCCGTTGGCTTGGCACAAGGCAAAGGTCCTGCAGGGCGATGATTGACACAACGATAGCGTCTAGGTATGCTTTTCTCCATATAGCAGAAGACGGAATTGCTGCAAGCAAGGGGGTATTAGAGCCATGAATGATGAAACTAGGGAAATTTTTCGAAAAGCACGCGCCTTATTAAAAGGGCTCCGGAGCAATGTCCCGCAGTTCGGTCAGGGCGTTGTTGAGGAACCACAAATCGCGCAGTATGAAGCCGCCGTCGCGGAGTTGCGCAAGTTGAATCCGGCCGTGGACCAATTTGCAATTAGGCCAGAAGATTGCGAACGAGAGTCTTACGATGAACGAAAAAGGTGGATAAACTCTCGCAACTTTGGCTCTAAGCTTGACGGACTCTTGAACTACTTGGAGGAACACGACAGTTCACGGGGACAAACCAATCCGGCAGCGAGCACCGCAAAATTAGATTCCTTAGATCAAAGAGTCTCTCGTCTTGAAAGAAGGTGGCGCTGGACGATAACCGTAGCGATATGGCTGGTGGCGGTGACAACTGCGATCTTATTATCGATTGTTAGCTATAAACAAAATTGGCCTGCGTTGGCGCGAGGGGGAATGTGGTTTACCTGCTTTTGTTTTGGCGGCTTAGGGATCAGCGTCGTCAGCGGATGGCGCAAGGCACGGGTCATATTAGAGGTTATAAGTGCCCTTGGAACGGTTTTTACAGCATTGTGTGTTTTTGCCGCATAAGAGCGTTTCACCTCCTTACGGAACACGATACTAAGCAATTAATGACGATGTAGCATACACCCCCAAGCTCGCCAACCATTAAAAAATTCCTTATGTGCGCGCGGCGCGAGCACGTGAGCCTCAATCAATATCTCATCACGAAACTTGCCAAGCGCTGATTGTCGAATGCGCGAATGAAAAAGGCGGGCCGATAAGCCCGCCTTTCGTGTTTCTGTGATACCCCGGCAAGGCAAGCCTTGCCGCTACGTCGCAGGGCACGGCAAGCCGTGCGGCTACAACAAAAATCACGCTTTTTCGGGGTAGTTGAGTTCCAGGTCTTCGTAATCGCTGGCAAGCCCGTCCGACAAGTCCTCGTACAGTGGGAAGAACTCGCACAGGTTCTGCACCACAAGCCGCGCTTCCTTCAGCACGTTCTCATCCGCCGGGTGCGTTATCACCTCGTGTACGACTTCCGCGACCGTTTCGATGTCGTTCTCCTTGAACCCGCGCGTGGTAACGGCGGGCGTGCCGATGCGGATGCCGCTGGCTTTGCGCGGCGGCAGCGTGTCGAACGGGATGAGGTTCTTGTTGACCTCGACGTGGACCGATTCAAGCGCGCTCTCGGCGTCCGCGCCGGTGATGCCGAGGCGGCCAACATCGAGGAGGAAGAGGTGCGTGTCCGTTCCGCCGGAGACGATGCGGTGTCCGCGCCTGGTGAGCGCGGCGCAGAAGGCGCGGGCGTTGGCGACGACCTGCTCCTGGTAATGGCGGAAGGCGTCGGTGAAGGCGTCTTTCAGGGCGATGGCCTTCGCGGCGATGACGTGCATCAGCGGTCCGCCCTGCGTGCCGGGGAAGAGGGCGGCGTCGATTTTCTGCGCGAGGTCTTTTTTACAGAGTATCATGCCGCCGCGCGGCCCGCGCAGGGTCTTGTGGGTCGTCGTGGTCACGACATCCGCGTACGGGCAGGGGTTCTGGTGCAGGCCCGCCGCGACGAGTCCCGCGATGTGCGCCATGTCCGCCATGAGGTATGCGCCGGCTTTGTTTGCGATATCGGCGAAGCGCTGGAAGTCTATCGAGCGCGAGTAGGCGCTTGTGCCGGCGACGATGAGTTTGGGGCGGTGCTCCAGGGCGAGGCGCTCGACCTCGTCGTAGTCGATTTGCTCCGTGTCGCGGCGCACGCCGTAGGAGACGATGTTGTAGAGTTTGCCCGAGAAGTTGGCGTGGTGGCCGTGGGTGAGGTGTCCGCCGTGGTTGAGGTTCATGGCGAGTATCTTGTCGCCGTGTTCGAGAAGCGCGAAGTAAACGGCCATGTTGGCCTGGCTGCCGGAGTGCGGCTGGACGTTGGCGTGCTCGGCGTGGAAGAGCGCCGTGGCGCGGCTGCGGGCGAGGTCCTCGATGTCGTCCACATTTTCGCAGCCGCCGTAGTACCGCGCGCCGGGGTAGCCTTCGGCGTACTTGTTGGTCATGATGCAGGAAAGCGCGCGCAGGATGGTCGAGTCGAGGTAGTTCTCGGACGCGATGAGTTTGACGGTGTTCTGCTGGCGACGCAGTTCCTTGAGAATTATGCGGTAAGCCTCGAAGTCTTTATCTTTGAGCGATGACATTGCTGCCTCTCTTTTGTTTTCAGTTGGAAGGCGGTTTGAGTTCTTCGATCTTGGGCAGGTCTTCGATTGAGCGCAGCCCGAAGTGTTCGAGGAACTGCTTTGTCGTGCCGTAGAGGAAGGGCTTGCCCGCCTCGTCGGCCCTTCCGGCCACCCGGACCAGTCCTTTTTCCATAAGGCTCCGTATGATGGGCCCAACCTGGACGCCGCGAATCACCTCGATATCAGAGCGAAGCACGGGCTGTTTGTACGCGATTATCGCGAGCGTCTCAAGCATTGCGGGCGTGAGTTTTGACGAAGATTCCTTTTCGTGTAGGCGGCGGACGTATTCGACGTTTTCGGGGTTGGAGAGCATCTGGTAGCCGCCGGCGATTTCTTCGATGAGGAAGCCTCGGCCGCTCCTGATATACTCCGCGCGAAGTTCCGCGAGCGCCTTGGTGATGTCCTTTTTCTCGTGGTCCGGGACGGCGTCGGCGATTTTCTTCAGCGTTACCGGCGTGTCGGAGACGAAGAGTATGGACTCGATAACTCCCCTGAGCCTGTCCATCTGCGGGTTCGGCTCGAACGCGGCCTCCGGGATGGGCGCGACTGGACGGGACTCGTCGTAGTGCTCGAAAAGCGCGTCGTGGCTTGCGGCGTGCGCGGGCTGCGTTTCATCGGCGGCCTCGGCCGGGGCGTCCGCATTTTGCGGCGCGGCAACGTCGTTGAGGGGCGACGGGCTGTGACTTTCTCCTTCCACGGGCTTTTGCGGTTCCGCCGGGGCAGGGGAATTGGCATCATCTTGCGATGAGGGTTCAGGCTCTGAGCGCTCGTCTTTCATCTTGGGAAAGAACCTCCGCGGTATCTGCGCAATCTTCTTCAAAAACGTAATGAACAACCGCCACACGTGACTTCCTTACATCCCAGAATTGCCGGGCACTGTTACGCCGAAAAACGTGAACATATTATATTATAAGACGCGAAATCCTACCACATCCTGCGCGGTTTGCAACCTTTTCCCTGCGGGGGGCCGCGCCTTTGAAGTTGACGCCCCTCTTGCACGGGGATATAATGCCGTCCCACGCCTCATCGCAGGCGATTCCAGACGGCATGTAATCGGAGGATGCGATGCCCATAACATTCAAGTGCGTTTGTGGTCGCGAACTTGTAGCGCCTGATGAATACGCCGGCAGGCAGGTAAGGTGCGGGCTTTGCGGCACTGTGCGGGTTGTCCCGCAGGTCTCCGAACCGGCCCCGCCGCGAGCGCCGGAGGCTCAGCCGCCATCGGGTGCGCAGGCGCCTCCTCAGTATCAGCCGCAGGGGCCGGAAGCCCTGCCGTATCAGGCCGCGGAGCCCCGGTTGCAGATGCCCCCGCAGATGCCGCCGGGCGGCTATCAGCCTCCTTATCAAGGCCCGTACGCGCCTTACGGCATGCCGGGTTATGGTTATCAGATCCCGCAGGCGCCTCCGCAGTATTTCCGCCCGATTATGCCGCCACCGTATCAGCCGTCCCCCTATGCGATTTATCGCCCGCCCGCCGTGGTGCGGCCGGAGAATGTAGGCAGGGCGGCGGCGATCTTGTCGCTGGCGCTCGGGGCGATCGGCATCGGCGGGCACGTCCTGGGATGCTGCATGATGTATTGCTGGGGCGTGGTGGCGATGCTTGGATGCTCGCTTGCGGCGTTCATCGTGGGATGGATCAGCCTTTCCTCGGCGGGCGCGCCCGACGTTCAGGCGGACGCGCGCCTTGGGCGGGCGCTGGGGTTGATCGGGATCGTCGCGGCCATAATATTCATTATCTTCTTTCAGGTGCCGTTTTTCAGGCAGGTGATGGAGATGCAATCCGCGATGGGATAACGTCCATCTCCCCAGTGGCGCGGTTGAGCATATCGACAGGGGGTAAGCACGCTTGTCCGCAAAGAAGAAGGCCAAAGCGGAAGCACAGAAGCGCGCCGGCGTTGAGAAGACTCCCGTTCCGCAGCGAGAAAGCGCTCTCACGCGCTTTCTGAGGGGGCGCTGGATGGCGCTTTGGGTTGTCCTCCTTCTGGCCGCATTCGCTGCCCAGGCCATTACCAGCATGGCGCAGAAAAGCGCCACCTACGACGAGACCGCGCACCTCCCCGCCGGATGGACCTATCTCACCACCGGCGACTATCGTCTCAACGCCGAGCACCCGCCGCTGGCAAAAATGATCGCCGCACTGCCGCTGCTCTTTATCAAAGTCAGCGGAGCCTTCGACTCCGAGGGATGGCGGGAAGGCAAAGAGTGGGACTACGGCTGGGAGTTCCTTTTCAGCGGGCGAAACGACGCCAACACCGTGATGTTCTGGGGCAGGCTGTCGATGGTGCTCCCGTCCCTCTGTCTGGGCCTGCTGATATTTTTCTGGGCGCGGAAACTTTACGGCAACGGCGCGGGCCTATTCGCCCTCTTACTTTTTGCGTTCTGCCCGAATCTCATAGCCCACGGCAGCCTAACGAATACGGATGTCGTTATTACATTCTTTTTTCTTCTCACCCTTTTCTGTTTCGACAGGGCAACGCGCCTCCTTTCGCCGCTCAACGCCCTCCTCACCGCCTTGCTCACCGGCGTAGCGCTTGGCTTGGCACTGCTGACGAAGTTCACCGCGCCCCTTCTTCTGCCCATCATGTTCGTTATCGCCGTTGTACGCATGCTTGACCGAAGGCCGATCGAATTCCGCTTCGGGCGGCAGGGTCTCGCCGTACCATGGCGGGGAAAGGCAGTTGCGTTTGTGGTCCTCTTCGCGGTAATACTGCCGCTGGCATACGGCGTGTTGTGGGCGGGATACCGTTTCCGCTTCAGCGCCTTCGCGGAGGGAGGCGTGAAGCCGTTGTGGTATGGACAACAAGCGAAATATGACGAATCGCGGGCGTATGATTTCCTATATAACAACCGGCTTCTGCCGCAGGCCTACCTTGAGGGATTCCGCTACGTGCGGGCGACGGCCGGGCGCGGCTCTTTCCTCGACGGCGAGCACAATTGGGACCCATACGCCCCTCACCAGCCGCCGAGATATTGGCCACATTATTTCATCATGACAACTCTCTACAAGACGCCGGTGCCGATGCTGATTTTCCTTGTCGTGGCGGCTGGCGGCGCATGGTGGTTGAGCCGCAAGACATGGAGGCAGGAGGTTCCGCTGATCGCGGCAATGGTGATATACTTCGGCGTTGCAAGCCTCGGCAACATGAACATAGGCCACAGGCACATTTTGCCGGTGATTCCGCTAGCGTTCATATTTGTCAGCAAAATACCCAACTACCTCCACGGACGGCAACGTTCCGACGCCATCACGCTCGGGTTGATTTTTATATTTCTTTCGGCCTGGTATGTATATGGCACGGTGAGCGTTTATCCGAATTACCTCGCCTACTTCAACGAAATCGCCGGCGGCCCGGAACACGGCGCGGAACACCTGACCGACTCCAACATCGACTGGGGCCAGGACCTCATCCTCCTCAAAAAATACATGGATGAGAACCACATAAAGGAAATTCATCTCGACTACTTTGGCAGCGCGGACCCGCGATATTACGGAATCAAGTTCAAGGTCTTCGCTATGAACTACCCCCTGTTGCCCAAGGAACAGTCGCAAAGTCTGCCGACTACGGCCGAGTCCGGCATAACCCGGGACGACTACATCGCCATAAGCGTTACGAACCTCGAAGAGACGTACCGCATTATGGGGCCCCTCTTCAAAATCTTCAGAGACCGGGAGCCGATCGCAAAGATCGGTTACTCCATATATTTGTATAAGGCGCCGTTTACCGCGCCGCCGATGAAGCCCGGCGAGTTCCACCTTTCCACCGAGGACAAATGACGCAACCCTTTCTAAGCATAATCATCCCCGCGCACAACGAGGAGAAGCGCATCGGCCCGGCTCTGGAGGGGGTTTTTGCGTTCCTCGATAGGCAGGCTTACGCCGGCGATGTGGTGCTGGTTGACGACTGCTCGACGGACAAAACCATAGAGGTCGCGAACGACGCCGCAAGGGGGCGCGCGAATTTCCGCGTTCTCAGAAATGAACCCAACAGGGGAAAGGGCTACAGCGTCCGCCGCGGCATGCTCGAGGGGAAGGGCGAATACCTGCTTTTCTCCGACGCGGACCTCTCGACGCCCATCGAAGAGACGACGCGCTTCCTTGAAAAAATGCGCGAGGGATACGGCGTGCTCATCGGCTCCCGCGCGATGCGCGAATCAAACATCATCACTTACCAGCCCTGGTACCGGCAGTTGATGGGCAAGGCGTTCAACAGGATAGTGCGCGCGGTGCTGGTGCGCGGGATAAAGGACACGCAGTGCGGCTTCAAGATGTTCACGCGGGAGGCCGCACGGAAAGTCTTCGCGCTGCAGCGGATCGAGCGGTTCGCCTTCGATGTCGAAATCCTCTTCCTTGCAAAAAAATTCGGTTACAAGATCCTTGAAATGCCCGTCACGTGGAAGGACTCGCCCCACACGAGCGTAAACACGTTCAGGGATTCCCTGTCGATGTTCGCCGCGCTGTTCACCGTTCGCCTCAACAATCTCCGCGGCCTTTACAGGGCATGAACACCCCGCCGCAAGACCGCGTCCATCAGGCATTACACCTTGCAGCCCGCCCGGTATCCGCTATAATATTGTTAATCAACGGCAGCATCTGCCGTAAAAGTGTCCCATGAGCCAGGGGAAAGAGGGGGATCATACTGACGCCGGGGTCCTGTTTGGCAGCGCCGGGGGGTGGTTTAATGAAGAGGTCCGTCGCGAAAAAAGGTCAACTGGAAAAACCAGTGCACGCCGCTGGAAAGGACGCCTCCGCGCCGCCTGAGGCCGCAGTCGCGAAGTTTTTCAAGGGATGGCGGCTCGCGCTCTGGGCGGCACTGCTTCTGGGAGCATTCGCCGCCCAAGCCCTTACGAGTATGGCCCAAAAGAGCGGCACGTCCGATGAAAACGCGCACATCCCCGCCGGATGGACCTATCTCACCACCGGTGACTATCGTCTCAACGCCGAGCACCCGCCGCTGGCGAAAATGATCGCCGCCCTGCCGCTGCTCTTTATCAAAATCAACGGAGCCTTCGACTCCGCGGGATGGCGGGAAGGCAAACAGTGGGACTACGGCTGGGAGTTCCTCTTTAGCGGGAAAAACGACGCGTACACCCTCTTCTTCCTCGGCAGGCTGTCGATGGTGCTCCTGTCCCTCTGTCTGGGCCTGCTGATATTTTTCTGGGCGCGGAAACTTTACGGCAACGCCGCCGGACTCTTCGCGCTCTTTCTCTTTGCCTTCTGTCCCAACCTTATCGCGCACGGCAGCCTTGCCAATACCGACATGGCGATTTCCTTTTTTCTCATTCTCGCCCTTTTCTGCTTCGACCGGGCCGCGCGGCGTCTCACCCCGCTCAGCGCCGCGCTTGCGGGACTTGCGCTCGGCGCGGCCTTGCTGGCCAAGTTCTCCGCGCCGCTCATAATCCCCATGATGGCGGTCTTTGCGCTCGTCCGCCTCTTTGACCGCTCACCCATGGAAGTGCGATTCCGCAAACCGTCAATCGCAGACACGTGGCGCAAAAAGGCCGTCGCACTCGTGGTTCTCTTCTGCGTGATATTCGCCGTGGCGTACACGACCATCTGGGCCGGCTACCGGTTCCGCTATTCCGCTTACGCGGACGGCAGCGCGCGGCCGCTCCAGTTCGGTAGCAAGCGGGAACAACCGGAATCAGCCCCATACAAGTTTCTCCATGATAACCGCCTCCTCCCCCAGGCGTACCTTGAAGGCTTCCGTTTCATCAGCAATACGATGACCCGCTCGGCCTTCCTCGACGGCCAGCACAACTGGGATCGGAGGAAACCCGGCTACTTCGCCTATTGGCCGCACTACTTCGTCATGACCACACTATACAAAACCCCCGTGCCCACGTTGATATTCTTCGCGGTTACCGTTGCTTGCGCATACTGGTGGAGCCGCAAGACCTGGGCCGGCGATATTCTACTGCTTGCAGCCATCCTGATTTACTTCGGCGTCGCAAGTCTCAGCAATATGAACATCGGCCACCGCCATATTCTCCCCGTCATCCCGCTCGCCTTCATCTTCGTCAGCAAGATCGTCGCGCACCTCCGCTGGCGCCAGCGCCTCGACACCAACGTCGTCAGGGGACTCTTCGCGGCTCTTCTCCTTTGGTATGTGTATAGCGCGATCAGCATCTACCCCAACTACCTCGCCTACTTCAACGAAATCGCCGGCGGCCCCAGCAACGGCGCGAAGCATTTGTCCGACTCCAACATCGACTGGGGCCAGGACCTCATCCTCCTCAAGAAATACATGGACGACAACCACATCCCCGTAGTCCATCTTTGCTACTTCGGCAACTCCGACCCGCGCTATTATGGCGTCAGGTGCAAGTTCCTCACCACGCCCCTCTGGCCCGCTATGGCCGTTGAGCAAATACCAATCGAGGAATGGACCGACTGTGCCGGCTTGAAACGCGGAGACTACATAGCCGTGAGCGTGACAAACCTGGATGAGACCCTTGGGCCGTTCCCGGCCATTCGGTCTTTAAGGGAAAAGGGAGAGATTGCACAGGTTGGTCACTCAATATACATTTATAAATCTCCCCTCTCGACGCCGCCGCAAAGTCCGGAAGATATTGACAGAATACGCCACCTCCTAATTGTACCTTACCACCCCGGCGAGAAACCTCCCGGCAAGTAGGGGACTCAGCATTATCCGCAACTACGCCTTCACTCGCCCCCGACAGTGGCCCCGCACCGCAAAACCTTACGAATTCCCGCCCGCGCGTACATTTCACCTTTCAAATCAGCCCTGGACCTGGTATAATATTTATGTCTATAAAGGGAAAACCTGCCGAAAAGCATACCGTGCACGGGGGCGAACAGGATTCGACCGGGCAACGGATTTGAAGGCTGCATGCCGAGGTTGTCGGGAGGCCTCGTAAAACACCCGGCAAAACAACAAGTGCCAATCAGAGCACATCAATGCATACTTTCGAGTATGCACTCGCCGCCTAATTAAGCGGTGACGTTGCGCGGGTGACGCCTGCTAGCCTGACGCAACGACGACAGCAGGCTGGTTCTCCGGCTCCGCCTGGCGGCCGGGGGACGAGAAAACAGCCGGACTGGTCCCTGCGCGATCCCGCCGTTTGGAGAGCGCCGGGACGACAACAAACATGCGGCTAAGCGTGTAGATGCCTTCACTGAAGTGTCACGGGACGGGGGTTCGATTCCCCCCGCCTCCACTTGTTTTAGGGAGAAAACCACTCGCGCCCTTTTGGGAGATAGATATGCCGGAGAAACCCACACCGCATTTGGTCAACGAGTATGTGACAAAGTTCCAAGCCGATGCAGAAGTTTCGTCAAGCGATAAAGCGCTGGTTCATCTGATTGACCAATTTCCCAACAACACCAACCGTGAACATGTGCTTTTAAAAGTTGCGGTGGTAAACTCGCTCTACGGGACCAATGTATGGGCAATCTATAATATGGCCCAACACATCCTGGACTTGAAAATTGATAAGAGACTCGAAGATGGTGATCCCAGTCTAGTCACCGATATTCACTGTCTGACCGTAAAAGGGAAAACCAGACACCATTACTCGTTTGCCACTAAGTACTGTAGTTGGCACAATCAAAAAGCCTTTCCAGTTTATGACCAATATGTTCAGAAAACATTGCAGGAATATAAAAAGCAATATGCCTTCTACAAGTTCAAGCAGGCGGATTTGAGAGATTATCCAACATTCAAAAGCGTAATTGACGCATTTTGCAATTGGTTTAACCTTAACAACTTTTCATACAAAGGAATTGATGAGTTTTTATGGACGTATGGCAGAGAAAGATTTAGAGCAAGGCGGATCAATTCCAAGAAAGGCGACAACAAGTGAATTAACGATGCTTGTCAAATGGCCGGATCTAAATAATCTGCGGCCATCTGTGTTTGTCCGTGGCAAAATTTTCGTTCTGCGAAATCTGTGTAATCTGCGGTTTCTTTGACTCTGCAATTCCTTGGTGCCTTTGTGTCTTGGTGGTGAGCAAGCAAGTCGCCGCCACCAAAATTTTCGCGAGAGGAAAATGGTGCAAGAAGTCATTGCTCCCTGCGGGCTGAATTGCAGCCAGTGCGACATTCACAGGGCGCCGGACGACCCCGCCCTGATGGCCCGCATTATCGTACGCCTCAAAAAGGAGCGCGGCGTTACGCTCTCGCCCTATCAAATCCGCTGCGGCACATGCCTCGGCGATCTCGTTGACCACTGGTCGCCCAAGTGCGACATACGCATGTGCTGCGTTGACGTAAAACATCTTCGCTCCTGCTCCCACTGCCTCATATTCCCATGCAAAACCCTCACGAGGTGGTCCACTGACAGCATCCCGCACGCTGAAGCCTTCGAGCGGCTGAAACGCCTCCGCGAAGAAAAATTCTGACCCCTCCCCTTATCATTCCGCGCCGGATAGCCACCCTTCTTGTTCTGCCGCAGTTTTCAGAACGCGCGTTTCTTTAGGAAGAAGGCCTTGAGGTAGGAGGTCTCAGGCGTCTGCAGGTGTACGGGATGGTCGGGCGATTGCCAGGAACGGTTGAGTATGGAAAAATCCGTGTGGGAGTCCTTCGCCGCGAGCGTAAGCATGTTGCGGAAGTCCTCCTCCGTGACGTTGTGTGAGCAGGAGCACGTAATGAGAAGCCCGTCATCGGCGAGCAGGCGCATCGCGCGGAGGTTGAGTTCGCGGTATGCCGCGAGCGCGTGAGCCACGTCCTTTTTGGATTTCGCGAGCGACGGCGGATCGAGAATGACGACGTCGAATTTTTCCTTCTGGTCAACGAGTTGCCGCACATGGGCGAAAACGTCGGCGTTGATGAATCGGCACTTTGACGGCTCGAGGCTGTTGATTCTCGCGGATTCCTCGGCGAGCGCAAGCGCCGTGTCTGACGAGTCCACGCCGATGGTCTCCGATGCGCCGTTTACCGCGGCGACGAGCGACCACGCGCCGACATAGCAGAAAAGGTCAAGGACGCGCCCGCCGCGAAAGAATGGGATTGCAAGCGCGCGGTTCTTGGCCTGGTCGAGGAAATAGCCGGTCTTCTGCCCGCCCGGCAGGTCGGCGAGGATGGCCGCGCCGTTCTCCCTGATTTCACAGGGCACGCGCGGCTTGCCGTAAACAATTTCGTTGCGCTCCGGCAGGCCCTCTCCGGCGCGGTACGGGGCGTCGCTTTTCTCGATGATTGCTTTCGGCGCGAGGATTTCGAGGAGCGCCGCTGTTACCGCGTCTCGGCGTATTTCCATCGCGTACGTGCCGATCTGCATGACGGTGTGGTCGCCGAAAACGTCCACAATCAGGCCCGGCAGGCCGTCGGCCTCGCTGTGGACAAGGCGGTAGGAATGGTCGAGCGCGCCGCAGGCGAGGCGGTACTTCAGCGCGGCGGCGATCCTCGCCTTGATGAAGGCGGCGTCGCAGTCCTGCTCCCAGATGCGCGAGTAAATCCTGGCGCGGAGCATGGACGACTTGCTGTAGAGCGCCATGCCGAGGAACTTGCGTTTCGCGCTGAAGACCTTTACGGCATCGCCGGGCTGCGGGTCGCCGGAGAGCGAATCGACTTCGTTCGAGAACACCCACAGGTGCCCGCGTTCGGTGCGGCGTGCGACGCCGCGCTTAAGCAGTATGCTTTTTTCGTCGGCCATGCCTTTGCCCGTGACTAAGAATCCTGCAATAATATAGACGCAGGACGCATCATCTACAAGGCGAATGTGTCGGGGTTGACGAAAGTCTTTGCCCGCGCTTCTCGAGGTTTTTGCGGGAAATATAGAAAAAGTTAACCATATCTTAACAAGATAAATCTATAATATGTTATTACGTGGCAATCTTTGGGGGTGTGTTATGACCGGCAAGACAGTACTCGTCGTCGAGGACGAGCGCGACATCGTGGAACTCATCCGCTACAACCTTGCACGCGAGGGTTATGCCGTGAAGGCCGCCTACGACGGCGCTATGGGCGCGCAGATGGCGGAGCGCGATTTGCCCGACATTGTGCTTTTGGACCTCATGCTTCCAAAGATGGACGGGCTTGAAGTTTGCAGGAAGATAAAGGAGAACCCGCGCACGGCGCACATCCCCATCGTGATGGTCACGGCGAAGGGCGAGGAGTCGGATGTGGTGACGGGGCTTTCGCTCGGCGCGGACGATTACATCACGAAGCCCTTCAGCCCCCGCGTCCTCGCGGCGCGCGTGAAGGCGGTCCTGCGCCGCCTGGAGATGCGCGAAGCCGGCGAGCAGACGGTCATCAAAGTCTCCGAGGATTTCGTCATTGACGCCACGAGGTTCGAGGTGCTGATAGACGGCAAGCCGGTGAAACTGACCAAGACCGAGTTCAAATTGCTGCAATTCATGGCCGAGCGCCCCGGGCGCGTACTCACGCGCAACCAGTTGCTTGACGGCGCAATAGGGTTTGACGTTTTCGTAACGGATCGTAACATAGATGTGCATGTAGCGGCGTTGCGGAAAAAATTGAAGAAGCACGCGGACGCGATAATAACCATACGCGGCGTCGGATACCGATTCGAGGGCTAGGGCATGCAGAGTAAACTTTTCTGGCGCATATATGTGTCAATGGCGATACTGGCCATTGCTTGCATAGCCCTTGCCGGCTTTGTTGCACAGCGCCTGATAACCCGGCATCACCTTGAAATACTTAAGCGCGAACTCACCTCCGACGCAAGGTTGATCAGCCGCCTTGTGCAGGATGATCTCGGAACGAACAACGAAAAAGTTCAACGGACGGTTCTGTCCGTGAAGGACCTGAAGGTCCGCACCACCGTGATCCTGCCGGACGGCAGGGTGGTCGGCGAGACAGACGTGGATCCCGCCGCGATGGAAAACCACGCGGACCGCGCGGAGGTTCGCCAGGCTCTCAAAGAGGGCGCGGGCATTGCCCAGAGGCCAAGCCCCACGGAACACATCCAAACGCTTTACGTGGCCATCCGCGTCGGCACCGCTGAAGAACCGAAGGGCATTGTCCGCTGCGCCCTGCCCGTTTCCGAAGTGGAACACCAGATGGCTTACTTTACCAACGTGATTCTCTGGTGCAGCATGCTGGGGGTGGGGCTGGCGCTGTTGATTAGTTTTATCATAAGCCTCATGATATCCATGCCCATCACGCACATGACGGAGGTGGCGGAGGACATCGCCGCCGGGAATTTCGAGCGGCGCGCGCGCGTTACCGCCGGCGGCGAACTGGCGCGGCTGGGCGACGCGCTCAACGCCATGCGCGCCACGCTCGTTAAGCAGATAACCACCATTGAGCGGGCCCGCGGTCACCTTGAGACGATAATATCCGCCATGTTCGAGGGCGTTGTCGCGCTGGACACGGACGAGCGTGTCCTGTTCATGAACGAGGCCGCCGCGGGCGTGTTCGGAACGGCGCGCGAGCAGGCAATCGGCAGGATGCTCTGGGAGGTGAGCAGGAACCCCGCCCTCGCGCAGTACGTCGCGCAGTCCCGCGCCGCCAAGTCCCCTCAGACATTCCAGTGGTCGGTGCAGGAAGGCAGGCCGAGGCACTTCGAACTCACCATCGTGCCGATAACCGCCCCCGCAGCCCCCGCAAAGGAGGCCGGCCCCGCGGTTCCCGCGCTGATACTGGTTTTCCACGACGTGACCGCGCTGCGCAAACTCGAGCGCATGCGCATCGACTTCATCGCTAACGTCTCGCACGAACTAAAGTCCCCGCTCACCTCGATAATCGGGTTCGTGGAGACCCTGCGCTACGGCGCGATAAACGAGCCGGCGAAGGCCCTAGAGTTTTTGGAGATAATCCACAGACAGACCCGGCGGCTGGACAGGCTGGTGGCGGACTTGGTGGAACTCTCCACCATTGAAGCGCCCGACTATGTCCCCGACAAGCAGCCGATCTCGCTCGCCGAGGTCGCCGCGAAAATAAAGGAATCGCTCTCGCAACGAATTTCCCAGAAGAGCCTCAGCGTCGATGTCCGCGCGGAGGCCGATGTCCCGCCGGTCCCGGCGGACAGGACGCGCATGGAGCAGGTCTTCATGAACCTCTTGGACAACGCGGTCAAATACACCGACCCCGGCGGAAGCATCAGCGTAAGCGTCACGCGCATGGACGGGGCGGTGAAGGTCGTCGTGCGCGACACCGGCATCGGGATTCCGAGCAGAGACCTGCCGCGCATCTTCGAGCGGTTCTACCGCGTGGACAAGGCGCGCTCGCGCGAGATGGGCGGCACGGGACTTGGGCTGGCGATAGTGAAGCACATCATCCTTCAGCATGGCGGCTCGATCCAGGCCGAGAGTACGCTTGGCGAAGGCACGGCCATCATATTCACCCTGCCCGTGAAATGAACCCGCGGCGCGCGTACTAATCCCTTTCCCACATCCCCTTTACCCTTGCATGCGCACGGCCCTGACCGCCACGGCGCGAATTCACGCGATTTTATAATCCCGCTCACGGCGTCTTAATGCCCGTTTTCTCTTATTCCGGCGGCAGGGGCATGGTTGCTGAGGGGAACGAGTTTCTCAAAACCGGGGCGGATTAATCAAATCTTTACAATGGGAATGTATAGTATTCATTGAAAGTTCAGTTTTAACTTCATTAACGGAGGTTTGACATGATTAACCGGGTTATCATGCTGGCCGCGATTGCGATTCTTGCGGGAGCGGCGCTCATCGGCTGCGGGCACGGCAAAAGCGAGGGGCTCAAAATCACCGGTTCGGATACGATGCTGACCCTGACCGGGCATTGGGCCGAAGCGTTCCAGGAGGAGAATCCCGGCATCGACCTCAGCGTGACCGGCGGCGGATCGGGCGGCGGGATAGCCGCGCTGATGCAGAAGACCACCGATATTGCGATGGCCTCGCGCATGGCCAAGGACAGCGAGAAAGCGGACGGCGAGAAGAACGGCGTCAAGCCCGTCGAATACATTGTGGCTTATGACGGCCTTGCGATAATGGTAAACAAGAATTTTCCGAAAGACGAGATAACGTTCGAGCAACTCAAGGCGATTTTCGGGGACAAGGACATTACCAACTGGAAGCAGGTGCCGGGGTTTGAGGATGTTGACAAGGCGCTGGCGACATACGGCCGCGACAGCAGTTCGGGCACTTTCGATTTCTTCCGCGAAGAAATCCTCGGCAAGGACGGCAAGTACCGGGACGATACGCTGCTGGGCCGCGAGCAGGGCAACGCGCAGATTTTGGACAAGGTTTCGACGACCGACGGCTCCATCGGTTATTGCGGTCTCGGATACGTTGAAAGCAGAAAGAACGACGTCAAGGTGCTCAAGGTCAAAAAGGGCAGCGCCCCCGCTTACGACCCCTGGGCCAGGGAGTACGCCCTCTGCAGGCCGCTGCTTTTTTACACCAACGGCGAGCCGACGGGCGCGATGAAGAAGTTCATCGAGTTCGCAAAGAGCAAGGAGGGCCAGGAGATTGTCGAGAAGGAGGGTTTCATACCGGTTGCGAAACGGCAATAGACCGGCGCTTGTCCGGTTGACCGAAAAATGAAGGCGAAACGCCGCACGGGCGCGGCGTTTCCCTTCGGCTTAAGAGAGGCGGCGCGAAGAGCATGAGTGAGGCCGCGGCCACGACACGGGACAACATGCCGCATACGGGCATGGGCCATGCGCTCATAAGGCGCAAGGCCTTTACGTTTGATCAGGGGATCAAGTATTTCTTCAGGATAAACGCCTCCGTGGCGATCCTCGTGATCCTGGCGATAGTGTTTTTCTTGATGCAGCAGGGCGTGCCGTTTTTCTTCAAGGAACCCGCGGGCAAACTGCTGGGCGGTACGTGGGCGCCTTATGTGGAGACGAATCCGGAGTTCGGCATCTGGCCGCTGTTCGCCGCGTCGCTTTGGGTGGTGGGGCTGTCGATGATCATATCGCTGCCCCTCGGCGTGTGCGCCGCGATGTATATCTCCGAGGTCGCCTCGGACAGAGAGAAGTCTTTTCTGAAGAACTTCATCGAGATATTGGCCTCGTTTCCGTCCGTTGTTCTTGGATTCTTCGCGCTGGCGGTGCTGGCGCCCATAGTCAAGACGGTGTTCCATCACCGCGATGGAATGACGCTGCTCACCGCCTCAATAGTGCTGGCGGTCATGGCGTTGCCGACGATCACTTCGATAAGCGAGGACGCGATACGGAACGTGCCGCTTTCGTACAGGCGGGCGTCGCTGGCGCTCGGCGCCGGCAGGCTCGCGACGCTTCTGAGGGTGACGCTGCCGGCCGCCAAAAACGGCGTGATCGCGGCGTTCATGCTGGGCATCGGCCGCGTCATCGGCGAGACAATGGCGGTCTTGATGGTCGCGGGCGGCTCTCCCGTCGTGCCGACCTCTCCGCTGTCGCCGGGCCGCGTAATGACGGCGACCATAGCAAGCGAAACCGGCGAGGTGTCGCACTTCAGCGCGCAGTATAACGCGCTTTTCCTCATCGGGGCGCTGCTGTTTTTCATTACGCTGGCGATAAATCTGGTCATCCTTCGGATGACCTCCGCGAAAGAATACAAGGAATGAACCTCATCCGCTTTTTGTGAGCAAGCAAAAAATGAAACCGACCGCCGCCGCGGAAAAACGAAGAAGACGCGAGATGACCTGCTTCTGGGTTCTGCGCGCGCTGACTTACGTCGTGGTGGCGTTTGTCGGCGTGGTGCTGCTGGACATCGTCGTCAAAGGGGCGCCGCGCATAAACTGGGCCTTTCTCACCGAGAAGCCCGGCCCGGACCATACCACCGGCGGCATATTTCCCGCGATCGTGGGAACTTTTTACCTGGTGGCGGGATCCATCGGAATCGCGCTGCCCGTGGGGGTTTTCACGGCTGTTTACTTGAGCGAATATGCAAAGGACACCTGGTTTACGCGGCTGGTCAGAATATGCATAGTGAACCTTGCTGGAGTGCCGTCCATTGTCTTCGGCCTGTTCGGCGCGGCGGCGTTCGTTGTTTACATGAAGTTTGACCGCTCCCTGCTGGCCGGGTGGCTCACGCTGGCGTTTATGATACTTCCGGTGGTGATAACCACCAGCGAGGAGGCCCTGCGTGCGGTGCCGAGGGGCTTCCGGGAGGGCAGCCTCGCCGTCGGCGCCACCAAATGGCAGATGATCCGCACCAACGTCCTGCCTTACGCCCTGCCGGGCATATTGACCGGCTCCATCCTGAGCGTGGCGAGGGTGGCCGGGGAGACGGCGCCCATCATGTTTACAGTGGCGGCGTTCTACACCGGGCTGCCCAGGTCGATTTTCAGCCAGGTTCAGGCGTTGCCGTATTATCTTTACACGGTGGCCATCAACGTCCCGAACGTCAACGCGGCGCGCCCGACCGCTTACGGCGCGGCGCTTGTGCTCATCGTCATGGTCTTCGGGATGAACCTTCTGGCGATGATTCTCAGGGCAAAATTGAGGAAGAAGTACCGATGGTAGAAATAAGCACACGCGGAGCGCTGCGACGACAGGAAGAGGTCCGGACCGAGAAGCCCGACACTCCCCTCGTGAAGATCTCGGTGAAGAACCTGAACTTCTTCTACTGGAAGACGCAGGCGCTTTTCAACGTCACAATGGACATCCCGGAGCGGCGCGTAACCGCGCTCGTCGGCCCGTCCGGCTGCGGCAAGAGCACGTTCCTCCGCACGCTCAACCGCATGAACGACACCATCGACGGCACAAGCCACACCGGCTCAGTCGTCATCGACGGCGTGGACATTTACGACCGCAACGTTGACGTGGTGGAACTGCGCCGCCGGGTCGGCATGGTCTTCCAGAAATCCAACCCCTTCCCCAAGACGCTTTTTGACAACGTCGCCTATGGCCCGCGCATCCACGGCGTGCGCGACAGGGCGGAACTGACGGAGATCGTGGAAGGCTCGCTCAAGCGCGCGTACCTGTGGGAAGAGGCGAAGGACCGGCTGAGGGATTCGGCCCTGGGGCTTTCCGGCGGCCAGCAGCAGCGGCTGTGCATCGCGCGGGCGCTTGCGACAAACCCGGAGATAATCCTCATGGACGAGCCGGCCAGCGCCCTCGACCCCCTTTCCACCGCCAAAATCGAAGACCTGATTTTTGAGTTGAAAAAAGAGTACACCGTGGTTATCGTAACTCACAACATGCAGCAGGCCGCCCGCGTGTCGGACTATACCGCGTTCTTCTTCGAGGGCGTTCTTATTGAGCATGACACGACCGAAAAAATCTTCACCGACCCGCGCGAGAAGAAGACGGAGGATTACATCACCGGAAGGTTCGGTTAAGCGAGCAACGGGCCTGACCCCCGTGCCCGCCGCGACGAGACGGACGACATAATTCTTAAGAGGGAAGCGAAACCCAATGAAACAGCACTTGCATGAGGAACTGGAGCACCTGAAGAAATCCATCGCGCTGATGGGCGGGCGGGTCGAGGAGGCGATACAGAACGCCGTCACCGCGCTGCTTGACCGCGACTCCGCGCTTGCCGCGGAGGTCATCGCGGGCGATCAGGACATAGACCTCATGGAAATCGACATCGAGCAGCGGTGCCTCAACATTTTGGCCACCCAGCAGCCCTTCGCCGCGGACCTTCGCTTTATTACCGCGGTCCTGCGCATCAACCACGATATGGAGCGCATGGGCGACCTCGCCGCGAACATCGCCCGCGAGGCCCGCAAGATTGCGGCCTGCGAAATCGTTTACATGCCGCTGAACCTCGACGAGATGATAACGCAGGTCCGCAAGATGGTCCGCGAAAGCCTCAGGGCATTGCTCGATGGCGACACGCAACTCGCCCGCCAAATCTGCGAGGAGGACAACATCGTTGACAGGCTCGACAACGAGGCGAGCACCAAACTTATCGAGATAATGAAGAACAAGCCCGACTGCGTGGAAGCCGCGGCGCAACTGCTCCTGGCCGTGCGTCAACTGGAGCGCATGGGCGACCTCGCCACAAACATCGCGGAAGAAGTCGTCTTCATGGTCGAGGGCCACTCCATCAAGCACCACTTCAAGGATAAAGACGACGCGGAGAAATGATTTCCGCGCGGATTGCGGTTATTCAGGCGCGGCTATTCGATCTGGTATTTCGCACGCAGATTTTCGTACGTCTCCTTCTCCGAACCATGTCCGGGCAGGCCTCTCTCCGTGTCGAGTTCAAGCTCCTTAAACCGGATTGAGCCGTCGGGCATTCGGTTGGCCTTAAGGAGCCTCGCGGCCTCCTCGATGTCGCGCCGCGCCTCTTCCTTCACGCCGAGCGAGTCTTCCAGCGTTGCGCGATAGACCCGGATGGCGGGCTTCGCCGGATATCGCTCCACGGCGAGATCGTATTCCTCCAGCGCTTCCGCCTTTCTCCCCATTTCCTGGAACATCATGGCCGCGTCGATGTGATAGGCGAAATTGGCGGGGTTCAGGCGTATCGCCTCGCGCGCCTCCTCAATTGCTTTCTCGGCGAACTCGCCCTTCTGCCGATCTGTGGCGATCCAAAACTCGTAGTACTTCCCCGCGAGATCGCGGTGCGTCTCGGCGTTGAGCGGATTTGCCGCCGCCGCCTTCGAAAGCGCCTCGTAATTCGGCTCCGGATCGTTTCCAAGCGCGCCGTCCTCCTTTATGGCCAGCGACATCGGCCCCAGCATGTAGAAGATGATTGCGCCGAACCCGACGAGAATTAAGAGCACCCTTGCCGGAGTCCTCGCCCCCCTTCCTTCCGAAAAGCGCGCGCCGTCCGTCGCCAGCGCCAGCGCGACTGCCAGCCAGCACGCCTGGTTCACCGCGTAGGCCTCGATTCCAAAGTCGAACTGGCAGTGCAGGAAAAATCCCAGCGCGCCCGTCGCAAGCGCCGCGCCGAGGAGCGCTTCGTTTCCTCGCGGCGCGAAAAGGCCGCACGCGGCGAACACCGCCGCCCAAATCAGCGCCGCCGCCACCGCGGTCGCCAGACCCTTCTCGAGACTCGTCGAGAAACTCTCGAACGGCTGATTTATCATTATTATCACGAATACAAACGCCAGCGTGATTCCCCCCGCGAGAAGCATGAACGGTCGGCGGCTTCCGCCCGACGCCGCGATTTCCTCCGCGCTCTTGCCGGTGTCGTTCCTTGATCGCAGGATGCGCGTGATGAAGAGGACCCATATCGCGACAAAGGCGATAAGCCCCATGACGCCGAACTCCGTCGCGCTCTGGACGATGCAGTTGTGCGGGTACTGCACTTCCCCGGCCCAAGGCGGCTTGTGCGCGGGGTAGTTGTACTGGAAATTTTCCAGCCCCACGCCCGTCAGCCAGTTCTCCTTGAAAACCCCCCACCCGCCCGTCCAGTAGCCGAAGCGGTAGTTGACGGAGCGCGTCTCCGCGAGGCGTTTCACGAACGGCGTTCCGAAGGCCGCGAACGCGGCAATTATCACCGCAAGGCAGACCGCGAAGGCGAGCCTGTGTTTCCACACCCAGCGCCGGAACAATATCAGCGGAAAAATCATCAACTGCGCGGCGAACACGATGTGCGCGGCCGTGCTCCCCGTGAAATACAGGCAGAGCAATCCTGCCGCCATGGCGAGGAAGAGGATTGCCGCTCGAAGGGCCCATCCTCTTGCAGGGCGGTTTCGCAGGGCGGCAACCGCCGAGCCGAACAACGCGGGCACGGCGATAAGAAGAAATGTTGCGAGTATGTTGGATGTCGTGAATGAGGCGAAAGGCTCGTCGCCGCCCACGCGCGCGAGCGCGGTCTGCCTTTCCGACGCGGAGCGGAGGTGACTGATGAAGCCCGATTCTTTCACCATCCGCCGGAATTCCTCGAGGCCGTCCGCGCGCTGGTAAAGCCCGTGAAAGACAACCACCGCAGCCGACGCGAGGAAGACGGCGATGAAGAAGCGGCGGAAATCTTTGTCCGCCGAGAGATTGAGGACGAGAAAAAGCAAGAGGAGGTTTGTCAGCCACACCGGAAGCGCCTGGAGGGCGGCGTACTTGTACGTTGCCGCAAGCGGCGATATTGCGATGACCACGGCGTAAATAATGAGGGGCATGCCGCCGCCGCACCGCGCGATGCGCACGCGCCCGCGCATTCCCTGCGCCACGAGCCACAGAAACGCCGCCAGTACAATCGGCGAGTGTAGAAGGAGCGTGCTGGAGTTTCTGAGCGCGTGGTCCGGCAGGAGCGGCCTGAGCGCGATGGCGATGCCTGCGAAGACGGCCGCGACGCGCTCGAACAGCCGCGCGCTGTCCTCGTAGGCTGCGCGACCCGCCGACGGGCGCGGGCCGCTATTTCGTTTGTCGCGCGGAGTCATTTTTCTTTCGAGACGCCCGTTCGAGGAGGACTATCACCGCAAGAATTCCCACCGCCTGCGCCACCACCACGCCCGCGCGGATGATGTCCGAGGCGAGCGACCCGTCGCCCGGATAGAGCAGGACGGCCGTTATGCCCGTGCAGAACGTCGCCAGCGCGACCGTGAGGAGCGCGCCAGCGGGCGTCATGCCGAGATTGAGCAGGCGGTGCGAGAAGTGGCTCTTGTCCGCCTTCCAGATGGACCTGCCCTCTTTCATGCGGATGTAAATGACCGACAGCGTGTCAAAGGCGGGCACGGCAAAGATGAGCATGGGGACGAGGAAGGGGTAGAGCCGGCTGATGCCGCCTTCAACATGGACCTTTCCCTTGCCGTAGAACGTGAAGAGGACCGTGAGGACCGCGAGAAGGTAGCCCGTGAAAAGCGAGCCCGCGTCGCCCATGAAAATCTTCGCGGGCGGGCGGTTGTATGCAAGGAAACCGAGCAGCGCGCCGATGAGCACCGCCAGGAACGTCGCGATGAACAACTGCCCCGTCTGGATTGCCGTGACGAGGAATATCAGCGAGATGACGCCCGCGACGGAAGCGCACAGGCCGTCCATGTTATCGAGCAGGTTGAACGCGTTGGTAATCGCCACAATCCAGAGCACTGTGATAGCCCCGCCGAAAAGTGGCGAGTCCACGAAGAGCGTGACCCTTATCCCCGCGAAGGCCAGCGCCACGCCGACCACGGCCTGCGTGAAGAGTTTTTCCTTGACGGAAACGCGCCGGATGTCGTCCGCAAGCCCGAGCAGCATGATTATCAAGCCGCCGAGCAGGACCGCCAGGAGTTCCCTGCTTTTCGAAACTATGCCGGTGAAATGCTGGAGGAGGTCAGGCGCGAAAGCGGGCGAGGCTCCGCCCAGTGAGGCGGTGGCGGCGAGGAACGCGCCGAGGATGGGCAGGACGACGGCGAGGAATATGGCAATCCCGCCGCCCAGCGGCGTGGCGACCGTGTGCAGTTTGCGCGCGGAGGGCTGGTCCCAAAAGCCCCATCGCCGCGCCCGGCCTATCATGAGGCCGGTGAGGATCAGCGAGAGCACAAGCGCCGCGATGAAGAGCAGGAAGACTGCCAGCACGGGTTCAATCAATTCGTTTCTCCCACACAAAATAGGCTATTAGGCTGTTAGACTATTAGGCTATTGAACAGTTATGCTGCCGCGCCGCATCTGTGCAGTCAGTCCGATCGCTAACAGTCCAACAGTCTAACAGTCTGATTTGTCATTGCAGGCCGAAGGAGCGCAGGTCGTTGTTCATGTCGATTGCGGCCTGTTCCGCGGCGCGCTGCCAGCCGTCTTCGCCGAAGCGGTCTTTGTATTTCGGGGATTTGTACGCGAATATTATGCCGCGCGACGAGTTGACGATCGCTCCGAGGCCGTCGGCGTTGTAGAAGGGCTTGAGTTCCGCCGCGCCCGCGCCCTGCGCGCCGTAGCCCGGCACGAGGATGAAGGAGCGCGGCATGATTGCGCGGACTTTCTGCGCGGCTTCGGGGTAGGTGGCGCCGACGACCGCGCCCACGGACGAGTATCCCTCGTTTCCGATGAGCGGCTCGCTCCACTTCGCCACGTACCGCGCGAGTTTCACGTAAACCGGCTCTCCGCCGCTCTCCAGATCCTGAAGTTCCGCGGAGGAGGGATTTGAGGTTTTAACGAGGACAAAAAGCCCCTTGCCGCACTTTGCCGCCGCGTCGAGGAACGGCTTGACGCCGTCGTGGCCGAGGAATGCGTTGACGGTGACGGCGTCGGCGGGGAAGGCCTCGAGCATTTGGCCGTCGATGTCGGTTCGGCCAAGGTGCGCGGCGGCGTAAGCCTCGGCGGTGGAGCCGATGTCGCCTCTTTTTACGTCGCCGATGACGATAAGACCGCGCGCCTTCGCGTGCTCGCAGATTTTGCGGTATGCCTCAAGCCCCGCGACCCCGAACTGCTCGTAGAAGGCGACCTGCGGCTTGACGGCCGGGACGTGGGGTGCGACGGCGTCGATGACGCCGGTGATGAACTGCGCGGCGGCGGCGGCCCCCGCCTTGAGAGTGCGGCCGTGTTCGCCGAGGGCGGAGGATTTTATTTTTGCTGGGATGTCTTTCCAGTGGGGATCGAGGCCGACGACGGCGCTACTGTGCTTGCTCCTGATATACCTTATCAGTTTGTCCGCGAAGTGTTCCATTGTCCCGGTACTCGCCGAAGAGTTTTTCCCGGAGGCCGTCGTTGAGCGCGCCGGCGGCGTCCAGATTCAGGTTGAGTTTTCCTGCGATGCCCCTCACCTGCTCCGCGCGCAGTCCGGGGTCCTCGAAGAGGGAGGGCCGCACGAACACCGCCGCCCTGTTTTTGAGGGCGAGGTTCTGGGCATACGCCAGCAGCAGGCGGCGCTCTTTGCGCGTGAGCCCGTGCGCTCTGCATAGTTCATTAAACACGCGCTTGCCCTCGCGGTCAACGAAATTCTCCTGGACGAGGCGCCGGACGACAAATATCAGCAGAATTACGCCGAGCATGATGAGGAGCAAAATCAAGAGGGCGCTGGTGTCTTGGCCCTGCAGGTAGTTGTCGCCGAAGCGGTCCCAGTAAGTTGTTCCCGTGTCAAAGTGTTTCATGGTTCTTTAAGCGCGGTTTGGGTTTGGTCGCCGCCGGCCATGGTTTCGAGCGCGTTTGCGGCTTTTTGTCTTATTTTGCGCTCCGTTTGACTGCGGGCGATTCTTGCCAGGCCTTCGGCGGCCTCCGGCATGCGCAGGTGCTCCGCGAGCCATATCGCGCTGGAGCGCATGCGCCGGTCGAAATGTTTGCACATGCCCAGGAAGATGTCGCGGTATGCCTTGTCTCCGAAGCGGTAGAGCAGTTTCACGACGTTTGCGCGGACGCGGGCGGTGTGGTGGCGCATGAATTGCTTTGCGAGCGGCACGCACGCAGGGTCGCCGCGCAGTTCCAGTGCCTCGATGGCGTTTGCGATGACCCTGTCGTCGGAGTCCCTGAGCGCCTTGATTATCGCCTGTTCCGCGGCGGCGGAGGGGAAGACGGCCAGCGCCAGAACCGCAGTGGCGCGGAGATACGAATTGGGGTGGACCGTAAGCGCGATTACCTGCGGCTCGACTTGCTGGTCGGCGCCCGCCAGAGCGATTATTCTGAGCGCCTTTATTTTCGTGTCGGTCTCGGCCGCGGCCAGTAATTTCGTGACTTCCTTTTCAGGAGCGCCGCCTAATTTTGAGATGGCCGCGGCGGCGAGCATGCGCGTCTTGTTGCCGAGCGAGTCAAAAGCGCGCATGTAGGCGCTGAAACTGAACCTTGCGACCTCTTCCGCGGCGACCTTTCGGACGGCGGCATGCTGGCTGAGCAGTTGCCTGATGACCAGTTCCTCCTTTTTGGGGTCGTTGCAATGGAGGAGGGCGCGGGTCGATTGCAGTTGGACTTCCTCGTCCGTGTCGCGGAGGAAGGACTGGAGCAGTTCAGCGTCGGCCTTGCGCCGGAAGGTCAATTCCTCCAGGGCGAGGCGCCGTATGCGGGCGGACTTGCTGTGCGCGAGTTTCTCCAGGCATGGAAGGACTTTTTCCGTGTCTGTTCGCGGGTCTCTTATGACGGCGATAAGTTTGTCCTGTATGAAGACCTCGACATCGTCGCCGATCTCTGTAACAAGTTTCCACCAGGTCGGCGCTCCCCACCACTCGGCGAGTTCGACGACGGCCTTGGGTTCTGCGACGAGGAGTATGTTGCGGAGCACCGGGGGCAGCGATTTCTGGCCGCGCTTTTTTATGATGGCATCCGCCTTGCGCCGGATGGATTCGTTTTTGCTAAGATACATCCGTGCGACTAGCGATTCCCAGTTTTTGTCGATTCCGACGGAGAGCATCCTGACAAGGTCCGCGGCGGCCCGCTCGTTGCCCGGCTCAAAAGCGGTCATAAGTAGAGTATGGCACTCGTCGCCGAGCATGAGCATCGCGCGCAGCACGTTCTGCTCGCAGTGATTGCCGTACGAGCGGAAGAGTTCCGTGAAAACCGCCAGTGCGTCATCCCTGCTGCGCCCGGCGGCGTCGGCAAGGGCGGATGTGTCGTCGGGGGTAAGGCGCGTCTTAAGTTCGATATAGTTCTGCACGGTTTTGAGCAGTGCGTCGCCAGCCCGGCGGCGGAGCCTTTCGTCGATGCCGGAGAAGACGGGCACGAGCATGTATAGCAGTTTTGTCTTGCCCAGGTCGTTGATTATCTGGATGGCGTTGCACTTCGCGTCATAGGCGCCGAGGTCAAGAATGCTGCGCAGGTGCGGGAGGAGGGAGTCGTGCCGCTCGAGTACTTTGCATTTCTGGGCGGAGTCGAGGCGGGAATAGTGGACGATGATCTTCCCTGCGGCCTCGTCCCACTTTTGGCTGAGCAGGCAGTCGAACACCTTGCTGCGGACGCACGCCAGGGGTTCGTTTGCCAGGCCGTCCATCAGGGTGTCCAGTGCCCGCTCGGACGCGCTTTCGCCCAGGATTTTTATGCTCAGGTCGAGTCCGTTCATTCTTGTTTCCGCAATATGGGCACAGTATCTCTGTGCTGAGGGTGCTCCGCCTCTTTTATCGGCATACCGCCCGGCGTACTGAAGGGGGCGGAGTAGGATTTCCGGCGGGCGGGTGAAACGCCCTGAAATCCGGCGGAAAAAACAGTTGACAGCGCCCGCCGCGATAGATAATATAGTCGGTTTCAAATTTTTGCACGCGGGGCGGCGAGGCGGGTAGGGAGTGGAGCCCGCCGCGCGGCTGGGGGAGAGGGGCGCGGGTGGCTTTGAGCGGAGTCTCAAGAATGAGGAAACCCCTGATTGCCGGTAACTGGAAAATGAATAACGATTTGGCGTCGGCGCGAAAACTTGCCTCCGACCTTGTGCAGTGCCTGGCCGGAGTTGAGCAGGTGGAAGTTGCGGTGTGCCCGGCGTTTGTGCATCTGCAGGCCGTCAGCGAGGTTCTCAAGGACACGAACATCGCGCTGGGCGCGCAGGACTGCTACTGGCAGGACAACGGCGCATACACTGGGGAAGTGTCGGCGTGGATGCTGGCCGATGTCGGCTGCAAGTACATCATAATAGGACACTCCGAACGGCGCCATACGCTTGGTGAAGGCGACGAACTGATAAACCAGAAGACGCTCAAGGTGCTGGAGGCGGGGCTAAGCCCCGTCCTGTGCGTGGGCGAGACCCTTGCGGAGCGCGAGCGCGGCGTCACCGAGCAGGTGGTCACGCGCCACATCACCACCGGGCTGGCGCACGTGAACCCTGAACACGCAAGGCGGATAGTCATCGCGTACGAGCCTGTGTGGGCCATCGGCACCGGCGTGAACGCCACGCCCAAGCAGGCCAACGATGTTCACGTTCTGATACGGAGGCTTCTTGCGCAAAAATTCGGACCGGAGATCGCCGGCGATATACGCATTCAGTACGGCGGCAGCGTAAGAACCGACAACATCAAGAGCCTTATGTCGCAGTCCGAAATCGACGGCGCGCTCGTCGGAGGGGCGAGCCTCAAGGTCGACGGTTTTGAGAAGATCGTGAAATACTACATGCAGTCGTAGCAACGTAACCACAATGGAGCGGAGTCGTGAGATGATCCTTCTTGCTCAAATGTACGCAAACTTGGCGGCCCTCGGTTGGCTCAAAACGCCGATAATGATCCTCTTTGTGCTTTGCGGGTTGGTGCTCATACTTGTGGTGCTTCTGCAGGCCACGAAAGGCTACGGTCTCGCCGGAGCCTTCGGCATGGGTGGAGACACCACCGTGCTTGGCACAAGGGCGGGCACTTTCCTGGGCAAGGTTACTGCGGTGGTCGCCGCGATCTTCCTGTTGCTGGCGCTGGTCTACGGGCTTATATGGCAGACCGAAAGGCCGCTTCCGCCCGCAGAGTCCATCCCCACGCAGAGTGATGACTACGGTTTTTGAGCGTCTCGCTTTTCCCAAAACCTGATTTTCGGGGCATGACAGAATGAACAGCATGACGGGCTTCGGCAACGCCAGGGCCGACAGCAAGGACGAACTGATAACCGCCGACCTCAGTTCCGTCAACAACCGCTATCTGAAAATCACCAGCAAGATACCGGAGGCGCTCTATCCCTATGAAAGGGAGATAGAGGAAGAGATAACGGAGCGTGTCGTGCGCGGCACCGTCTATGTAACCATCACGATCCAGTCCCCGGAGATCGACGGGGCCAACAAGATCGACGAGAAGGTGGCCGCGGACTACATCAGGCAGGCGCAGGCGCTCGCGCGGCACCACAAGATCTCCGACCAGATAAGCCTTGACGCGCTGCTGGCGCTGCCCAACGTCATACGCCCCAGAATAAGTACGGAGCGTGAGAAGCAGGCGCTGTGGAGCAGGGTGCGCGCGGTGCTTGACCGCGCGCTAGATAACCTGTGCCGCATGCGCGCTGGCGAGGGGGCGAAACTCAAGCGGGAAATGGTCAAGCGCATCGCGCTGCTCGAGCGCGCGCTCAAGGAGGTTGACCGCCGCAGACCGCTGATGCTCAACGAGTACAAAAGGAAGTTCCAGGTCCGGCTGCAGGCGCTGCTTGAGGAAAGCGGCGTTTCAATGCCCGAGGAGGGGATCCTGAGAGAGGTGGCGATATTCGCCGACCGCTGCGACGTGACCGAGGAGATCAGCAGGCTCAAGAGCCACTTCTCCCAGTTCCTCGCGGCCATGGACTCAAAGGAGCCGCCGGGAAAGAAACTGGACTTCATCACCCAGGAAATGCTGCGCGAGGTCAACACCATCGGCGCGAAATCCAACGACGCCGAGTCCACGCGCATCGTGGTTGAGATGAAGACCGAGATAGGGAAAATAAAAGAGCAAATCCAGAACGTGGAGTGAGCGGTGGGCAAGGAGCGAAAGCGCGGGAGGGTTGTCGTAATCTCCGGGCCGTCCGGCTCCGGGAAAACCACGATATGTGACCGGCTGGGACTTGATCCGCGCATTCGGGTGGCGATATCGGCCACCACGCGCCCACCGAGGGGGGCGGAGAAGGACGGCGTCGATTATCACTTTTTTACGACGCGGGAGTTCGAGCGTCTCATCGCCGAGGGCAAACTCATCGAGCACGCAAAGGTCCTGGGCAACTATTACGGCAGTTTGCGCGCCCCGATGGAGCGTGCCGTGGAAGCCGGGCTTTGCTACGTGCTCAACATCGATGTGCAGGGCGGCTCCGCGATAAAAAAACTTCTGCCCGACAGCACGTTCATCTTTGTCGTGCCGCCCGGCGAAGAGGAACTCCGCAGGCGGCTGGAGAAGCGCGGTACGGATTCGCCCGAAGACATCCGCAGGCGGCTTGAACTGGCGCGCAAGGAAATGGAGTACGGGAAATATTACGACCATGTCGTCGTCAACGACACGGTCGAGAGGGCGGTGGACGAGATCAAAAAAATAATCTTTGGTGAAAAATGACAAGCACATTCACGCAAGACCCAATAGCGGGAGGAATCGCCGACATGGTTGACGAGAAGAAAAGTTACACCATCGACGACGTCGCCCGGAAGGTGGGCGGGCGTTTCAAACTGACCGTTCTTGTTCAAAAGAGGCTTAAGGAACTGAACGAATGGTCGCTTGAGACCGGGAAAAAACTGCCGCGCGACATAATCGACGCCATCCTCAAAGAGATATGGGAAGGCGCCATTGAACTGCAGCCCGAGCCCGAGAGCGTCAGCGCCGAGCAACTGCTCGGCGGAAAGGAAGAATAGCCCGCGTGGCCCCGCCGCAGGTCGGCGGCTTGCGCGCATCCGTTGCGGGCAAATCCCTGAATTCCAAGCGCCCTGAACAGCAAACATGGCAGCACCAGAAATAGTAGTCGGCGTAACCGGCGGCATCGCGGCCTACAAGGCGGCGGAGATCGTCTCCACCCTCCGCCAGAAGGGCTACGGCGTGACCGTGGTGATGACGTCCTACGCGCAGGAATTCGTGGGCCCGCTCACGTTCAGGGCGCTCTCCGGCAGGGCCGTCGTTATCGACTACACGCTCGGGCCGGAGGAGCACAGCGCACGGCACGTCGCGCTGGCGGAGAAGGCCGACCTGATGCTCATCGCCCCGTGCACCGCCAACATCATCGGAAAGATCGCCCACGGCATCGCCGACGACGTCTTGACCACGGTGGTGCTCGCCATGACGTGCCCGGTGGTCGTCGCCCCGGCGATGAACAGGAACATGTACCTCAACCCCGCCGTCCAGGACAACATTGCCTTGCTCAAGGAGCGCGGCTACCACCTGATTGACCCCGAGGAGGGGTTTCTGGCCTGCGGAGAGAGCGGGATAGGGCGTCTAGCGGACGTGAAGAAGATAGTCGAAGTCGTCGAGAAACTGGCCGGGCCGCCCGATGGACTATAGACTATGGACTATGGATCTTGGATATCCATTGTCTATTGTCCATAATCCATTCGAGGGGAGAACGACATGCGCTTCCTTGTTACCGCGGGACCCACCCGCGAATACATCGACGCGGTGCGCTTCATCAGCAATCCCGCCACAGGCAAAATGGGCATCGCGGTCGCGCGGTGCGCCTTCGAGAAGGGCCATGAAGCCGTCCTCATCTTGGGCCCCACAACGATTGAGCCCCCGCGCGAAATCCGCACCGTGAGAGTTACCTCCGCCAGGGAGATGCTTGACGCCGTCAATGCCGAGTACGAAAAGTGCGACTGCCTTGTGATGACGGCCGCTGTCTGCGACTACGCGCCCAAAGCCAGGACCGCCCTCAAGATTAAGAAGGGCGAATCCCCCATCACGCTCGAACTCGTGCGCACCCCCGACATCCTGAAGCACTTCGCGCCGCGCAAAGGGAAACGCGTTCACGTGGGATTTGCGCTGGAAGTACAGGAGCCGGTGAAACACGCGCGCGAAAAACTCATATCCAAACACCTCGACCTCATAATCCTCGACTCTCCGGAGGCCTTCGGCACGGAAACCGCCTCCGCCTCGATAATCACGGCCTCGGGCGAGACTGAGGAATTCAAGGACATCTCCAAGACCGATCTCGCGGCGCGCATCGTCGAGCGCGCCGAGCAGATTCATAAATCCGTCGGGGGAAAAGCGCAATGAGCCGGAACGTCACGATAGTATTTATTGTCGTCATTGCCGCGATAATCTGCGTTCTTGCCTACACGATGGTGCAGGAGGCCCAGACTCGCGCCGCCCTGTCCGATTTGTGGCGGCTGCTGGGCGAGAAGGATGACGGGTCCTTCGGGAGCGCGCGGAAGATATGCGATGATGATCTTGACCGCGCCCTGCCGACGCTTTTCAAGGCGGTGGGCGATGAGAACGCAACGCGCCGCGAAAACGCCGTCAAGATGCTCGGCGCCTTCGTGGCGGACCTGCGGGAAAAGCAGCAAAAGGCGATAGAGGCGATTACGGGAAGGCTGGACGACGGCGAGCCGGAGGTACGCGTCGAGGCGTGCCTCGTGCTGACGGCGAAATTTCGGTACGCCGGCTGCCTTGATAAACTCGAAGCGCTCGCCGACGCGGATCCGGATTTCAAAGTGCGCCTCGCGGCGCTGGAGGGGATTGGCCGCGTCGCCGGAGAGAAGGAAGTGCTTTTCCTGGCGGACAGGATCAGGAACGGCAAGGACGACCGGGAAGGCAAGATCATGAAGAGCGGCGCTTCGCGCGCGCTGGGGATGACCGGCCGCGCGGACGCCCTGCTTGTCCTGCTGTCGCAGTTGCAAGGCAAGGAGGGCCTGATAGTCCAGACGGAGCAGTTGCTTGCGATCGCCGCGCTCGCCGGGGACCTCAGGGGCCTGAAGGGAGCGGGCCATAAGGAGAAAGTAATCAACGCGCTGGATGAATATTTTGCGCGGAAGGACCTGGACACCCTGATGATTCAGGCCGAGGAAGACGCCGCGGCGGGGTTGTCGTCCTCGCCGCAGGGGCTTTGCGGCGCGCTGCTCAATGCCTACCACGACTGGGGTGAGGGGAAAAAGGTGGAGGCGTTTTTCGAAAAAATGAAATCCGCTCCGGCCGAGGCGAAGAAGTTTTACGAGGGTGTGATTTATGACTATATCTGCTCTCTGATGAGGACGCAGCAGATTGCCGGCGGCTCGAACATCGCGGTTGTGGTTGAGGTAAGCGAGGAGGACACCGCGCTGCTGCTGGATATTTGCGGGAAACTCGTGGATCTCATCGGCTCCGAGAGCGGCCGGTTCGCGCTGGAAAACCTGCGCCTGATCACCGGCTTGAATATCGGCGACGATGTGGTAAAGTGGCGCGGGCAGTACGAAAAATGGACCAGCGGAAAGGAAAAATTCAAAGTTGAACCGCTTTCCGATGAATCAGAAAAGGAATGAGCCATGTCCGTTGAACTGAAAATACACAGGCTTGCCGGGACGGAGGACATACCGTTGCCCTGCTACATGAGCGAAGGCGCGAGCGGCATGGACCTCTATTCCGCCAACGACGAGCCGATAACGCTTGCGCCGGGAGACATAAGGCTGGTGCCGACCGGCATCCGCATAGAACTGCCCGCGGGCTACGAGGCGCAGATCCGGCCGCGAAGCGGCCTGGCGGCCAAGCACGGGGTCACGGTGGTGAACGCGCCGGGCACGATCGACAGCGACTACCGCGGCGAAGTGAAGGTTATTCTCGGCAACGTGAGCCGCAAGCCTTTCGAGATAACGCGCGGCACGCGCATTGCGCAGATGGTGATTGCGCAGCCGGTCCGCGCGCGCATAATCGAGGCGGACTCGCTCAACGACACCGCGCGCGGGGCGGGCGGTTTCGGCCATACCGGCGCGAAATGAGGCATATCCCCAATCCGCCAATCTTTCGGAGCGAGAAATGAGTCTCATACTGAAGGCGATAATACTCGGCATTATTCAGGGGCTGACGGAGTTCCTGCCGGTGAGCAGTTCGGGGCACCTGCTCGTGGTGCAGTATGTTTTCCGGCACGTCGGCAGCCCGGGGGACAAGCAGTTTTTCTTGAATGACATGATGTTCTTTGACGTCGCCATGCACTTTGCCAGCATCCTTGCCGTCCTGGTGTTCTTTCGCAAGCGAATTGTCGATATATTCAGGGCCGGAAACCGGGCGGTTCTGGGGCTGATTGTTGTCGGCTCCATTCCCGCCGGGTTTGTGGGCCTGATACTGGCCAAACTGCACATAATGAGCACGCTTGAGGGAATGCCGGTCGTCATCGGAATCTGTTTCCTCATAACGGCGGCGCTCTTGAAGTTGACGGATTATTCAAGCGAGGCCGGTTTTGAGTTGAAAAAAGCGAACTGGCGGAAGGCGCTGCTCGTGGGCGCGGGCCAGGCGCTCGGTATCCTGCCGGGAGTTTCGCGTTCCGGCTCCACGATATCGACCGGGCTTATAGCGGGGTTCAAAAGGGAAGACGCGGTCGTGTTCTCGTTCTTCCTCGCGATCCCGGCGGTTTTGGGCGCGTCGTGCCTCGAATTGCTGGACCTGCTGCAAGTCATAAGGGAAGCGCCGGATAAGGTGCCCAACATGGCCGCGGTGCTGGCGGGCTGCGCGGCGGCGTTCGCCGTCAGCCTTATAGCGATAAAGTTGCTGCTGGTGATTGTGCGCATGAAAAAATTCTCACTGTTCGCCTACTACTGCGTGCTGGCCGCGGCGGCATCTTTCGCCGTTGCGATTATCGTCCGCTGACGGAAGCGGGCCGTGAAAATCGGGTTTGATACAGGGTTTTGTTTCTGCGTGAATAATCAGAGATGAACCGCGCTAATGTTATAATTTCCGTGGTCGGGATAGGGCTTTGCGGGCTTGCGCTGTTCCTGCTGCTCAGCATGAGCACGTACGACCCCAATGCGCCGGGCAATAACCTCTGCGGCGCGGTTGGAAACCTCTTTGCGCATCTATTCCTCAACACGTGGGGACTTTCCGCCTTCGTCGTCCCGCTGATCCTCCTCTACTGGGCTATCCTTGTGCTCAGGCGCAAGGAAGCGTCGCGCGTGTGGCTGAAGGTGGTCGGCTCGCTCCTCCTGATCTTCGTCCTGTCCGGGATAGAACACGTCATTGACTTCGCGGGGGCTACGGCGATGGGCCTGGTCGGGCCGGGCGGTTTAGCCGGGAAGTTCGTGGGCGAGTACGTGCTCGGCAGCGCGGGGATTTTCGGCAGCGTGATAATCTTGCTTACGTTCCTTGCGGCGTCGCTGTTCTTCATTGGCGAGGCGTCGTTTTACCGCGGAGCGAAGACGATGGCCGAGAAGGCCGTGGAACTCATAAACCGCGGCTGGGCGGAATTTGTGAAGTGGCGCGAGGCCCGCGCGGCGAGGAAGCCGCGCAGCCGGTTCACCCCGCGCGAAAAGCGCAAACGGGTTGAAGAATTCCGCAAGAAGATGAAGGACGCGCAGGAGACCTCGAAGGCGGAGCCTGCTTCCGTTGCGCAGCCCACAGTCCGTCCACTGCTCCTCAGCACTCCGCCGCCTGCGCCGCCGCCAACAGAGAAGCCGTACTTACTGCCGCCGATAGATCTCCTCGACGAGCCGGCGACCGTCAATACGTCGGGTACAAAGGATTTTATCGACGACTGCATTGAGACGCTCAACAGCACGCTGGAGAATTTCGGGATCGACGCCGCCGTGGTGGATTACCGGCGAGGGCCGTCGGTCACGATGTTCGAGATAGAACTCGCCGCAGGGGTGAAAGTGCACAAGATCATGGCGTTGAGCAATGACCTGGCGATGGCGCTCAAGGCATCGGGCCTGCGCATCATCGCGCCAATCCCCGGCAAGAGCACGGTCGGCATAGAGGTGCCGAACCGTGCGAAAGAACTCGTGCGGCTGAGGGAGCTGCTCACATCCGAGCAGGTTAAGGACAACCTTGTGCGAATTCCGGTGCTCATCGGCAAGGACACCGCGGGCATGCCGATTATCGAGGACCTTGCGCGAATGCCGCACTTGCTCATCGCCGGGACGACGGGGTCGGGCAAGTCCGTGTGCATCAACTCGCTCATTCTCAGCATCCTTTACCGCCGCACGCCGGAAGAGGTGAAACTGATCCTCGTCGACCCGAAGATGGTGGAGTTGTCCGGCTACAAGGACATCCCGCATCTGCTGACGCCGGTTGTCACGGACATGAAGAAGGCGCCGGCGCTGCTGGACTGGGCGGCCAGAAAGATGGACGACCGGTACCGCCTGTTCCACCAGGCGGGCGTGAAATACATCGACGACTACAACCGGCTGGGCGAGAAGCGCGTCCGCGAACTTTTCGAGGACGCGGAAGGGGTAGGCAGCGAGGAAATACCTTTCCACCTCCCGCACCTGGTTATCATCATCGACGAACTGGCGGATCTCATGATGGTCGCGGCAAAGGAAATACAGAACTCCGTGACGCGGCTTGCGCAGAAGTCCCGCGCGGTGGGCATCCACGTGGTGGTCGCCACGCAGAGGCCCAGCGTTGACGTGATCACCGGGCTGATAAAATCCAACATTCCGGCGCGCATCGCCTTCCAAGTGACCAGCCAGGTGGACTCGCGCACGATCCTCGACCAGAACGGCGCGGAGAAACTGCTCGGGTCGGGCGACCTCCTCTTCCTTGTGCCGGGGACTTCCAATCTCATCCGCGCGCAGGGCACGTACACGAGCGAGGCGGAGATCCGCAAGGTTGTGGAGTTCGTCAAGGGGCAGGGCGCGCCATCCTTCAGCCAGGAACTCACCAGGGTTGGCGTGGAGGGGCTGCCCGAGGACATGGAGAAGGACGAACTTTACGAGGAGGCCGCGCGGATAGTGCTGGAGAGCCAGCGCGGCTCCGTGTCGCTACTTCAACGGCGGCTTGAGATAGGCTACACGCGGGCGGCGAGGCTTATCGACGTGATGGCGATGGACGGGCTGGTGGGCGAATACAAAGGAAGCAAGGCTCGCGAGGTCCTCATGACGCTGGAGGACTGGGAGGCCCGCCAGGCGCAGGGATAAACACAGGCGTTTTCCACGGCATTACTTGATCCGGCGCGATTCACCGACACGCAGCGCAATCTTCTCACCTGTTGCCGTAATTATGATCACCTCGTATTCATTTCCGGCTTGCGATTTGCCTTTCGATTGCTGCGCCTGCTCGCCTTCAACGCTTGTAGGGATGATGTCGGCGATCTTGGCGGAAACCGAGAAATCCACGTCAACGCCCCGCCCCGATTCATTCCCATCCGTGGCTTGCACTCGCGCGATACCGCCTATGGCCTGCTGGATTTCATAAGTCGGATGGCAGAAGTATGTGGCTGTGTCTTTGCCGCTGCTTACTACGCCCGTGAGAGTGCAGTGCACGACGCTGCCCTTCTCGACGTAATCCACCTTGAGATAAATTTCGTCGGGGTGGATTAGACCGCCGGCGCTCTCGTTGTTTGTCTGGGGCGACTTGTTCCCTTGGGGCAGGTATCCCTTAGCCTTGTTGCCCATGTCGGGGGCGTTATTATTGTCCTGCGGTGCCGTCTGATCGCCGGCGGCGGACAGTTTCTCGATGTCGGGCGTATTGACCGTGCCGCTTTCCCACCAGCCGAGCAGTTTCCTTACGTCCTGGGCCGCAAGGTAGGCGGCGTAGAAGCGGCCGGTCGTGTCTTCCTGGAGGACGCGGTTGGCGTCGAGCGTGTAACTCTTGCCGCTACGCAGGTAGGAGATGGCCCCGCGTGAGACGGCGATGGTTATGCGGGTTACGTTGCGCATCTCGGGGGCCGGCGGGCTTGTCCCTTGCGGCGGTGATTGCTGGGGGACGACCTGATATTGCTGATCCGGCTGCGGCGCCGGCTTCCCTTCTTCGGGAGCGGGCTCGCCGCACAGGACAGAGCACTTGTCGAAGACGTAGGCCGCCGTTCCGTCGAAGTGTCCAATGCCGCTGGCGTAATTATCCGCCGGCAGGGCGCTGGTCGCCTCTACGGGCACGAGGATGTTCTCAACCTTCACGTCAAAATTCGCGTCCGAAGCCAGTATCGTGCCAAAGGCGGTTTTTATCTGCAGTTTATTGGACGGCGCGGCCGCGGTGTTGTTGGCCCAGACCTCACCCTCCTTTATTTCCAGAGCAACGTTCTTGTCGGTGGTATCAATGTAGGTGATCGCGGTGTTGCTGTTGAGGCGGCAGTTCCAGTCTTCCGTCGCGATGTCCGCCCTGCCTTCGCCGACGCTGATCGTGTCGCCCGCAAGAAGCGTCTCGTTTTTGCCGAAGGCGCGCCATTCTTTCGATTGTGCCTTGATGATTCGCACGTCGCCCTGCGTTTCCCGCGCGGCCAGGGAGAGCGCGCTCGGCTGTGACGGCTGGAAGACGGTGAGCATGAGCACGCCAAGGGCGACCACCGTGATAACCGCGGCGGCGGCGCCGACCTTCAGCCACAGCGGCGCGACGCGCCTTGCGGGTCGTGCCATTTCGAGAATGCGCGACGGGGTCGGCACGGATATGACGGATTTCCTGCGGAGGGCGGCTTCCGCGGCGACGTGGCCCATGATGTTGGCGAGCAGGTTTTCGTCGGGCCTGAGGCCTTCGACCGCGATGTCCATGACGCAGCCCAGCGCCTTCATCTGCTTCATCTGCAGGGCGAAGGCGGGGTCGGTGCGCAGGCGTTCTTCAACGATTTGCCCCTCCGCCGCGGTGGTCTCGCGGTCCAGGTGTTTCGAGAGCAGCAAATCGATTTCAGGCCGTTTCATGGCGTCCTCACTCGTCACATAAAGTTCTTTAGTATCGGCTCAAGTTTTTCCTTGAGCGCCTGTCGCGCGCGGAAGAGCCGCGTCACGACGGATGAATAGGAGGTTTTCAGTATTTTCTGAATATCCTCATAAGAAACGTTTTGAATATGCTTGAGCAGAAGCAGTTGCCGGTAGTCTTGCGGCAATTCGTTTATTTTTTGCAGCACGGCCCTGCGGAGCGCGTGCGTGTTGAGGGCCGCCGGCGGGGTTGAATTGTGCGTGGCGGCGAAATCAGAGGGCCGCGATTCCGCCGCCGAAATGTCTCCTTCCGGCGACGCGGATATTGAACCGTATCCTTCGAGGATGGATTCAAGAGAGACCTCGGCCGGTCTTGGATTTTTCCCGGCGGCGTCGCCGCGGCCCTTTTCTTTTCTGATCCTGTCGATGCAAACGGACTTGACGATTCCCACCAGCCACGCGCCGAAATGTTCCGGCTTCTTCAGTCCGCCCAAAGAGCGGAACGCCTTCAGAAAGGCCTCCTGCGCCATGTCGTTGGCGATGTGCTCGTCCTTTACGTAGCCGTACGCCGCGACGTACACCAGGCGCATATACCGCCGGACAAGTTCGGCGAATGCCTCGGTGTCGCCTTCCTTACACTTCTTTATGTATTCCGCGTCGTTTTGCGCCATCCGCCGGCCCCGGGTTGGCAACGATCGGTTGAACGGTACAGGTCTCTTACCATTTATAGACGGAATATCTATCGGGATGTTGCGATAATTCCAGGAAAAGTTTTCGCGGCGTAAGAGGCCGGGAAGCCCCGGCGCAAAAAACCCGCCCTCGTTTGAGGGGCGGGTCTTTATGCTATAGGAATGCCCGGCGAAACGCTCAATACCTTTGCGGCTGGCCTTCCGGCGTCCTGCGCGGCTCAAAGGCGAACTCCTGCTGGATGATTAACCTCTCCCGCTCGATTGCCTCGAGCAGTTCCTCGGGGAGCGCGCCGGTGGGGTATTCGCCGGTGAAGCACGCGGTGCAGAACCGCTGTATTTCCGGATTTCCCTCCCTTGTCGCGCGGATCATGTCGTCCACGTCCTGGTAGAGCAGGTAGTCCGCGCCGATCAACTGGCGTATCGTTTCGACCGCGCGGTTGCGCGCGATGAATTCCCCGCGCGTCATCATGTCTATCCCGTAGAAGCACGGGTAGGCCAGCGGCGCTGAGTAGGATGCGAAATAAACCTTCTTTGCGCCGGCCTGTCGCGCAATCTCTATCAACTCCTTCACCGTGTTGCCGCGCACGATGGAGTCGTCCACGAGAAGGACGTCCTTTCCCTCGAATTCAAGGTGGATGGCGTTGAGTTTCTGCCGGACGAAGAGTCGGCGGTTTACCTGGCCGGGCATGATGAAGGTGCGGCCGATGTACCTGTTTTTCACAAGCCCTTCGCGGTAGGGGACGTTCAGTTTGTGCGCCAGCGCTATCGCCGCGGGCCGCGCGCTCTCCGGCACGGGGATGACAACGTCGGGCTTCGGCGCGTCGGCCGCCAGCCACCTCTCGCCGAGGTACTCGCCGAGCCGGAGCCTTGTCTTGTAGACGCTTATCTTGTCGATGAAGGAGTCCGGCCGGGCGAAATAAATCCACTCGAATATGCAGGGCCTGTGCTCGATCTCCACGAGGCGCTTCTTGTGGAGTTTGTGGTCGAGGTCGATGAACACCACCTCTCCGGGCTGGACGTTGCATGTGTGGTGGAAGTCCAGCATGTCCAGGACGACGCTTTCGGAGGCGATGCAGTAGGCGACCTCGCCGCCGGCGCTGCGCTCCCCCATGATGATGGGCTTGATGCCGTGCGGGTCGCGGAACGCCACTATCCCGCCGCCTATGACATAGGCTACGACGGAGTAACTGCCTTCCACGCGGTCGAACACCGCCTGCACGGCGCGGTAGATTACATCCGGCGTGACCGCGTCGGCGTTCTGTTTCCTGAGTTCGCGGGCGAAGACGTTGAGGATTATTTCCACATCGCAGGAGGAATTGAGGTGATGATGGTCGCGGCGATGAAGGTCCTCCTTCAGCGAGGCGTAGTTGATGACGTTTCCGTTGTGCGCCATGGCCACGCCGTACGGGGCGGTGATGAAGAACGGCTGTGCGTCCTCCTCGTTGCCGGCGCCGATTGTGGGATAGCGGACATGTCCCAGCCCCACGTTCCCCTTCAGCGTGCTGGTGTTGGACTCGTTGAAGATGTCCCGCACCAGTCCGGCGCCTTTTACGAGGTGCAATCGGTTGCCGTCGAAGGTGAGTATCCCTGCCGCGTCCTGCCCGCGGTGCTGAATCGCCAGCAGGCCGTCATATATCTGGCGGACGACGTTTCCGCCCTCAGCGCCGAAAATTCCGATAAAGCCGCACATCGACGGGTCGCCTCATGCTGAAAGGGTAATAAGGGAAGAGGAATTATGCGTATGCAATACCCCTTCACCTGCGCGCATCGCCACTATGATGCGGCGGCCACTAAATCCCCTGTGTTGCGGCCGGCTGTTACTTGATTGAAATCAGTACGCCGTTGCGCTGACGCGAGAATTTCAGTTTTTCCTCGCGCGCCAGCCAGCCGATTGCATTGTCGAACAGCGGCCCTTTTACGTCAACGCCCGCCCTGATCTTCGATACCGGAAGAGGCGCTCCCTTGTTCTTATCGAGAAAGCGGTAAATCTTTCCGGCAGCGGCACCTATTTCGTGTTCCATGATTTCCCCTCCTGTAGGGAGAATGCCGGGGGTTAGCATGATCGTTGCCTTCCTGCGCGGTATTATACTTGGCTTGCAATGAAGTTGTCAATCGAAAACGATGATGAGTCATCCCCAGTTTTAAGACGGCAAAATCAGAGGTGGTTGCAAGGAACGGCTTTTTTGTGCGTTCGGGGTCAGGTCCAATCTACGAGCTGGGCGTCCCTGCGGGCCGCCTGCGCTCCGTTATTAGGACCCGACCCTTGCGGGCGGTTCAGCAGGCGCTTTTCAGCGGGATGACGTTGGAGGAGTCGTCCCGCAGCAGTATCTTGCCGCCCTCTACCGCCCTGAGGAAGGCCTTGACCACGGTGGGGTCAAACTGGCCGCCCGCGTTCTTCTTGAGTTCTTCAATCGCCGCCTCCGGCGACATTGCGCGCCTGTAAGGCCGCTCGGTTGTCATCGCGCTGAACGCGTCGGCCACGGCGATGATGCGCGAGCCTAGCGGTATGGTTTCGCCCTTCAGGCCGTGCGGGTAGCCGGTGCCGTCGTATCTTTCGTGATGGTGGATGATCAGGGCGACTTCCTTGGCGAGGAATGTCAGCGGGCGGAGTATGTCCGCGGCCATGCTGGGATGCTCTTTTACCGCCTCAGTCTCGCGGCTGGTAAGGACGCCGGGTTTCAGGAGGATTCGCTCGTCAATGCCGATCTTTCCGAGGTCGTGCAGGTTCGCGGCGTTGTTTATTATGCTGATCTCCGCTTCGTCAAGGCGCATCTCGCTTGCGATTGCAAGCGCGTAGTATGTTACGTCGTAGGAATGTTTCAGCGTGTAGCCGTCGCGTATCTTCACGGCGGAAAGCAGCGACGAAACGGCTGAAATATAACTTTGCTTGAGGTCCTTGGAAAAATCGGCCAGTTTTTTCCGCAGGTCGTCCATGCTCTGCTCGTCAATGTACTGGCGGCATATCTTTCTGGTGCGGCGGTGAGACCTTTCCCATGTGAGCACCGCGTTTCTGCCGGAGACCTTTACTTCATAAAGAGTGGAGTCGGCCCTTGCAATCAGTTTCTCCGGGCTGACCGGCGCGTCCTGGCACCAGGACGCCAGCCCTATGCTTACCGTCATGTTCGTGGCGATCTCTCCGCGCGTGAACTTGAACTCCTCGATTTTTGCTCTCAGCCGTTCGGCAAGATTCGCCGCGTCGCCCGAAGGGGTGTTGGGCAGAATGACGGTAAATTCCTCGCCCCCGTATCGCGCGATGATGTCGAGCGCGCGGCTTTCGGACTTGAGGATCTGCGCCACCTGTTGCAGGACGAAGTCCCCGAACTGGTGGCCGTAATCGTCGTTGATGTTTTTGAAATAATCGAGGTCGATCATCATGCATGCCAGGGGCTGTCCATATCGTTCGGAGCGCTTGATCTCGTTGTTCAGTTCGTCAAAGAAGCGTCTCCTGTTGGCGAGGCCCGTGAGCGGGTCAGTGAGCGAGAGCGCGCGGAGGCGCTCGTTGACCGCGAGCACTCTTTCGGACTCGGCCTGAATTGCACGGCGCAGTTTCGCAATCTGCCTCAGGCGGAGGCCGTCCATGAGCCCGAACGAGGCGCATGCGAGCAGTATCAGTATGGAAGGAACGATGTGGCCGGGCTCGAGAGGCTCCGGCATGCCGGCATTGCCGGCTCTCACTTTGGCGAATTCAGAAGCGATGCTTTCAAACGACCACGGCTGTCCGGAGAGCACGTGGACGAACGCTCCCCACATGGCGTGAAGGTTGTCTGCGGCAAATAGAAAAGTGCAACAAATCAAACCAAGCGCAACGCCCTTCGCAATGGCTTTTGCAAGAAAACCCCATCCTTTGTGTGAGTTTCTACGCATTGTCTTCCCCTCGAAGGGGCTTGTGCTTGTTGGAATTACACCAAACGCACTTACCAGCCGGTTTCCTTTAGCACGATTTAACAGGGGGATGAACGGTGTTTTGAGGTATGGGCTGTTGGAGATGGACAATTGATTATAAGCAACAGGCGTGCCACGCCCTGCTGGTTATAAGTTATGGAGTGGCAGAGCCTTATGATAGCGCTTCGCGGGCAAATGGGGACGTATTCTTCCCCAAAGGACTGCTAAAATTTGTCAGTGGCCACTTAACAAGCATTTGCAAAAGACCTTATGGCGGTTGGCGGCCGTTGGGCCGGAATCTCTCAGTGGGAAGAAAACATCACATGGCCAAGGGGGATTTCCTTTGTACAAACGGTATAATTTTAGACTGCGCACCCGTCTTGCGTGCTCAATAAAAGACGCCTTTATGTCGATTAAAGGAATCGGAGCATAGTATTGTAGAGCCTTTGTGCGTGAATCGCGGAAGTGGTTGACGGACACTTGTGTAGCATATCCGCGCACGTCGGGCTTGGGGTTTGAATTTTGAGCGACGAGAAGAAAATAGTTTTTCTGGCGGATGTGCATCTCAGCGGTGAGAGGCCCGACAAGGAGGAGCGGTTTCTCCGCTTCCTGGACGGGCTTAAGGGGCGCGTGAGCGCGATCTATGTTCTGGGCGATCTCTTTGATTTCTGGATCGGCCCGAGGCACCCGAGGTTGCCGGAACATGCGAGGGTGCTGGCCGCGCTTAAGGGCCTCACTGCCTCCGGCGTGAAATTGGTCTTGCTGCACGGCAACCGGGATTTTCACATCGGCGCGGAATTTGAAAAGACCACCGGGTCAAAGGTTTATCCCGGCGGCCTCGCGCTGCAACTGGGCGCGAAGAAGATTTATATAACGCACGGCGATTTCCTGTGTACCCGTGACAGCGGGTATCACCAGTTCACCGCGATTATACGCAGTCCGGTGGTGAAAAAGATATTCCAGATGCTGCCGGTCCGCTTGAGTTACTATCTTGCAAGCGGCTACCGCGGCCACAGCAGGCGCGTTACTCGGCAAAAACCCGGGCGCGTGCGCGGCCTCGTGACGAAATCCGTTACGGCGGCCTTCGGCGCGGGATACGACGTGCTCATTTGTGGGCACGTGCATCCGCCGGAAGGGCCTTACGAGCGCGAACTCACCATCGGCGACAAGCCCCGAACCCTCTATGTCCTGGGGGAGTGGGAGACCGGCGGCTCATGGCTGGAATACTCCGATGGCCGCTTTGAAATGCACACGCTGTAGCGCCCGGCTCGGCGCGGTCGCGGGGGCCAATCTGGGGAGACTCGCCGAGGCTGCGAAGGGGATCGTGAACCTTGTCCCCGCAGATGGCATAAATCTGAAAGACCTCTGCGCTTCCTCGGAGATGAGCGAACTGGGGACGTGCAAGATCGTGGTTAACCTTCTTGACGCGCGCGCCATCGAACTCGTTTTCAATCCTGACGAAGCGCTCCAGCCCTCCGAGGGCATGAACAAACACGACGGGGCAAGATGACACAGACAACAACACACGACGAGGTGACGCAGGGAAGATTCAGCAAGGCATTCGCCGACACGCGGGATATCCTTGCTCAAGATACCAACATTGACCGTCTTGCGGACAGGTGGCTTGGCCTTTGTGCGGCAAGCATCGGACAGGCCGCGCTTTTCTACGCCGAGGGCGGCGATCTGGTCGGCTGGCGCGCCTTTGCGGACGGGAAGCGGAGCGACATCCTGACATGGCGCATCCCCGCGCAGTCCATTCCTCTTTACAGCAGGGTAATGAATGACCGCCACGCCGCGATCTGCACGGCGCCGGAATTTTCCGCCTCTGCGGGCGCTGGCAAGGAGGCGCGCGCGCTGACCGGCAGGACGCGCGACATATGCCTTGTGCCGCTCGTAATCGGCGGCAGGACCGCCGGAGTGGCGCTGTTCGGTTCGGAGAACCGTTTCGCGCCGGGGGCCGCCGCCGCCCTGGAGGGCCTTACCGGCCTCTTTGCCGCGCGAGTGCTTGAGATCTACCGGAGCGAGGCGTGCGCACCGACATCCTCCGACGGAATGGAAGCCCCCGAAACCGCCCTCTCCGGGGATGATGAAAGGAGAATGCGCAAGATACTTTCCAGGATCGAGAGCCTCCCTGCCATGCCGACCATCGCGGGCAAGGTTCTTGAGATGGTCGAAGATGCCGACACATCCGTCAAGGACCTGCAGAGGCTCATAAACAATGACCCGATCCTCGCCGCCAAGATACTCAAGGTCGCCAACAGTTCTTACTATTGCGGAGGGATGGACGTGGCGACGCTGTCGGAGGCGATAGTCATACTCGGTTTCAACATACTCCGCAGTCTCATCATTGCCGCGAGCATGCGCAGCCTTTACGTCCATAAACCCTCGCGGCGCGGTACCGCGACGGTTACGCGTTTTGCCGCGCACCAGAAGTCGTTGTGGGAGCACTCAGTCGCATGTGCGGCGGTTGCCCGCAACATCGCAAAAAAGATAAATTATGAGAACCCGGAGGCTGCGTTCGTGGCAGGGCTTCTGCACGACATCGGCCGGCTTGTCATGTTCAAGGAAATGCCCGAGGAATCCGCGCGCTGGCTGTATGAGCGCGGGACGGCGCCGGCTCAGAACATACTGGCGTCCGAGAAGGAGATTTTCTCATTCGATCACTGCATGGTCGGCGCGGCCGTGGCGAAGAAATGGAACCTCGCCGACGAAGTGGCGACCGTTATCGGCCACCACCATTTTGCGGAGACCGGCGTTGCGTCCACCCCTCTTTCCGCAATGGTGGATTTTGCGAACAGCATCTGCCTGAAGAACCAGATAGGCCCGATAGCGATGCCGTCGCTGGACCTTAACGCGGAACTCAAGCGCCTGCCGCTCCCGCTTAGGGAGTCGGACGTTAAAGAAATAGCGGACCAACTGTCCCGCATTCTGGCGGCGGAGGCGCTGTTCCTGTAAAAGTCGCCGAATGTTCATGCCTAGCCGAAAACTGCCTTAAGACCGGGCCGTTTCTGGCCGATAAAACACTAACATCCGTTCATGCGCACCCTAATCGCAATACGAGTGCATCCGCCGTGTTTTACCCTGACGCAATCGTGTAATGCCGAATCGAATGGAACCTCAAAAAACCGACGACAAAACGCAAAGAAGGCCCCTCTTCTCTTTCGACGAGCCTTTACAGGCCGTGGAGGGGGAGGAGAGCGCTGTGGAGAAATATTCCCGCCTTAAAAGGGCAACCCTTACCAGCGCGGGAGTGCGCGCTTTTGCGCTGGCGGTTATCTGCGGTTTCTTTGTCTTTGCCAGCAGGGAGATGCTGATTATCTGGAAGATGATTAGCCTTGTGCTGCACAATCCCTCCCGTTCATGGGCAGAGGTGGGCGACGCGCTGGGCTCGATGGATATCGCCCAGGCAATCGTGGTCAGGCTTAACGATCCCAGCTATCTGCTTAGCATGGCGCTGGTGCTTCTGGTTTGCATGTTCTTCGGAATGTGGACCGCCTCCCGGCAACTCAAACTGCTTGACTATCAGATAAAACTCGAGCTCGGCAACAAGCGCTTTCATGAGATGTCTCTCAGGGACGACCTGACGGGGCTGTACAACCAGCGGGCGCTCAAGGAACAACTGGACGTGGAACTCGAGCGCGGCAGGCGGCATGGCCGCTGCGTCACGCTGCTGATGCTGGACGTTGATTTCTACAAAAGCATCAACGACCGTTACGGCCACATTTTCGGCGACCGCGTCCTAGCGGAGTTGGCCGTGATCGTGAAGACGAGCCTGCGGAAGGTCGACGTCGTGGCGCGCTACGGCGGGGACGAGTTCGTCATCATCCTGCCGGAGACCGATGAGCAGGCCGCGCATATCGTGTGCCGGCGCGTGCTTACGAGCGTCGAGGAGCACGAGTTCGCCCTCGAGGACATTCGCGCGCATGTGACGGTAAGCATCGGCGGCGCCACGTGCTCCGCCGACGAGAGCGTCGACAAATCAGAACTCATGCGCCGCGCCGACGAAGCGCTGTACCTTTCAAAGCAGGGCGGCAAAAACAGGGTCACGTTCTGGCGCCCGAATGCTCTCTCGCCGCTGGAACCGCAGACGCATCAGGGAATGAAAAAACTGGGCGAGTTGCAGAGGAAGATATACGCGCTTTCCAAAGAGGCAAGGGAGGCGTCCGTCGAGTCAATCTACGCGCTCGCCGCGGCGCTTGAGGCCAAGGACGGCTACACGCAGCGCCACTCGATAGCCGTAATGTCCGTTGCCACGGGCATCGCGCGCGCTATGCTCCTGGTGGAGGAAGAGGTTGAGCAGGTGCGAAACGCCGCGCTCCTGCACGATATAGGCAAAATCGGCATCGGCGAAGAAATACTCCTCAAAGAAGGCCCGCTGTCCGAAGACGAGAAAGCCATCATCAGGCAGCATCCCATCATCGGCGCGAACATCCTCGCGCCCATCCGCTACCTCCGGGAGTTGGTCCCGATGGTCAGGCACCACCACGAGCGTTACGACGGTCTGGGCTATCCGTCCGGGCTCAAAGGCGAGGAGATACCGCTGGGCGCCAGGATTCTCGCGGTTGCCGATTCCTATTGCGCGATGACCGCCGACAGGCCGTACTCGCTCGCCAAGACGCGCGAAGAGGCCAACGCCGAAATGCTGGGGAGAGCGGGGACGCAGTTTGACCCCAAGGTTGTCGAGGCATTGACGCAGAATGTCCTTGTTTCACTCGCGGAGTAGCATCCCGGCGCCGCGTCCTTTTAACCCCTCATTTCCTGTGCTACAATCCCGCACCGGCTCACCGGAGAACGACGTGAGAAGAATTTCCGAACTTTGCGTGCTCCTTTTTGCCGCGGCCCTTCTGGCGGGCTGCGCCGGCAGGATAGACGTCGGCGCCTCGCGCCAACAAGCGATTCTTGCAAAAAAACTTGAACGCGAGGGAAAGATCGCCGAGGCCGAGTCGTGCTATAAAGAGGCCCTCAGGGCCAACAGGTTCAATGAGACGGCTTACCACGGCTTGGCGAGGATTTATCTCGACCGCGGCGATTCCCACAAGGCGCTGCGGCTGCTGGACCGCGCCGTTGCGTACGCAGGGAAGACAGGCCCGGCTGATATTCCCGCCAAGGCCGCCGCTCTCATTGTTACTGACAGGCCGCAGGAGGCCTCGTGGATTTTAGAGGGGGCCCTTGACAATGATCCGGCGCGAGCAGACCTCAGGCTCCTGCTTGCGGCGGCATGCTTCAAAAGCAAGCAGTTCGCGCGCGCCGCGCGTGAGATACAGTCCGTTCCGCTTGAGCCCGCCGCGGGTTCCGCGGAGTCCCCGGCGGAGCGCGCCGCAGCGGACATCGGCCTTGACGCGCAGTCCCTCAAGCGATTTCTCTGGGAGGTGTGGAGCAACTACCTACGCTCCCTGGAACGCGACCAGTGGTCGGAGGAAGCGGAGGATACGGCGGCGCGGGCGGAGCGGTATTTCCCGAAGGCCGCGCATTTCAAGGCGTATCGTGCGCGGCTGCGCTATCTGCACGGCGAGCGGGAGCAGGCGCTGGAACTCATGGCCCGCGCTCTGGAGATGGATCCTTTCGACATGGAGGTGGTCCGCGAGGCGCGGAATATCTACGTATGCGAGAGGCGATACGCGGACGCACTCGCGGTCTGGCGGCGGGCGATCCCGCGGAGTTTTGTCTTTGCGCCGGACAATTTGCTGAAGGGGCGGCTGGAAGCCCTCGAATCCTTCACGCAGAGGGCCTCCGAGAAGAAGGACGATGCGGAGGCGCAATATCTCCTCGCGATGGCGTATCGACACATGGGCTGGATTGAGGAGGCGATTGCGCAGATAAAGATCGCCCTTGGGATCGACGCCGGCAATCAGGATGCCGCGCGCGAGATGCTTCTCCTCGACAAACACGAAAGATACCTCGCGCGAATAAAGACATTCCTGGGCTATCTCTACGATGCGGAGCTTCGCGACGGCGCCGCGCCGTCGGTGGGTGAGGTCGTCGCGTCGCTGCGGAGCATGGCACAGGCGGAGGGCATAGTGCTGGCCGATTCCCCCCATGAGGTATATACCCTTCCGCTTTACGGGAGCGAAATCCACGCCTTCAACCGCGAAAACAGCGCGCTTGCCGCGTATTTTCTGGAGTTCGGGGAGTATCTGCAAGTCAGCCGGATTTATGAGCCGCCGTTCTGCCAGATAATGAACGTCATCGCCTGGTTCGAAAACACGCGCGGGATTGACTCGCAGTGCGTCGTGTGCGACGAGGACCGCGTGCGGTCGCTCGCGGGATACGCGTTTAATCGTTCCATAATCGGCGGGCATTCCACTCTTTCGCGCAAGGGCTTCTATGTGGACTTTGACGGGCTGAGGCCGGACATGCAATTTGTCCAGGCCGCGAAGGCGGCGCTGAAGGAGCCCGGCGGGAAACCGGGGCAAAGCGGCTTATACTCCGACGAGGGGCGCAACGCCGTGCTGGCGCGGATTCTGAGCGGAGCGGATGTTTCATCGGACGATGTGGTCTTCCAGAGACTTTCCGAGGTGATGCTCGATAACGTCGCCTACCACGAACTCGGCCACGTGAAGGACCTGCAGAGATTCATCCCCATTTACGCGCACATTCCGGCGCACCTCTTGGAAGGGTTCCGCGCGGGACTGAGCCCGTCGGCAATCCGCGACAGGATGGAGTTGCGCGCGGAGGCGTATTCGCTGGCGCACAGCCCGGAACCGCACGGCGTGATTCTGAATAATCTGCTGCGCCTGCAGGCTGACGCCGCAAAGCCGCGCTACATTGATTACCTCCTCTACTCCATGCCCATGCAGGAGGCCGACTACTCGCCCTATATTTCAGGCGCGGGGCGGATACTGGAGTTCTCGCGGGAATATCTTGAGAAGGAGTCCGGCGCTAAAGTCAGCCCGGCTGATACCGCTCTGCGCCTGAGCCGTATGACAGCGCGGGAACTTTCCCAAATAGGCGAGGCCCTTCTTAGCGACCAAGGGATGCGGTGATTTTTGCTTGACCGGCGGGCGGCTGTGTGCTATGAAAGTCCGCACGAGCGACGGGGCGGACCCTATTTACGGAGCACAGACGGCCCGCAGGGACGGCCAGTTCGTAGAATAGCGGTCTGACCCTAGCGGGCGTTCACACCGCCGACCAAGAGCACCCGTAAACTTATCGCGCAGGAAGGACGGTAGTAGCCGCATTGAAAGGGAAAATATGATTCGCGCCATTTACATTTTCGCCGCGTGCTGTCTTGTCATAGGTTCCGCCGGCTGTCTTACTTTGAAGGACGCCGACGGCAAGGGCAGCCGGAAATACATCATACCGGCCCTCACCGTGGTAACCACCCGCGCCGATGAAAAGGGCGAAGCCCGCACGATGACGATACTTCCTCTCACATATGTCAGGAAATCAATCACAAGCCCGGACGGCGTAAAGACGGAAAGTTTCGCCATCGCCCTGATAGCGACCGCGTGGAAAAATAAAACGGACGCCACGGGCTACGAGGACAAGGAGTTGTTCATAGTGCCGCTGCTGTTTTATTATCACAAACAGACGGGCCTCAGTGCCGCCGCCGAGGTCGCGCCCGCGGCGAAAGACCATAAGGAAGACTGGCAGATGGTCCTGGTGCTGGCGGGTTACCACGGAAGCCGCGACCAGGGGGTATTCTCGTCGTGGGGGTATTTCAACCTGCTGTTCGGCTTTTCGCGCTCAGGCGATTACCGCGTTGTGAAGATTTTCCACCTCATACCGATTCCGGTTTCTTCCGGCAAGAAGCCGGTTACGCCGTCGGATTGATTGCGCCCGGGGAATCGGAGCGGACTCCTTAATCTGGCGGCGCCAGGGGCCGCCAGGCCATGCCTAGCAGTGCCACTTCTTTTTTGCCCGAAATCGTTTGACAGCCGCCTTCTCTGGCGTATAATGCCGGGTTCTTTCGCGTTAAAACTTCACCATAGGAGTCAACTATGGCAACCCCAATGCTTGCAGTACGCAAAGAGAAGCCCGCCAAAGGCGCGTGGCTCACCGAGATCCCGATACCGACCATCAAGGCCAACGAAGTACTTGTCAAAGTGAAAGCCACTTCAATATGCGGCACTGACAAGCACATCTACGAGTGGGACGAGTGGTCTCAGAACCGCATTAAGAAAATCCCGTTCACCTTCGGCCATGAGTGCGCGGGGGAGGTCGTGGAAATTGGCAAGGACGTAAAGCGAGTAAAGGTCGGCGACCACGTTTCCGCCGAGACGCACATACCTTGCGGCCACTGTCCGCAGTGCCTCACCGGCTTGCAGCATATCTGCCACAACCTCGTTATCCTCGGCGTGGACACCGACGGCTGCTTCGCGGAATATGTCGTGATCCCGGAAGTCTGCTGCTGGAAGAACGACAAGGACCTTCCGATGGAAATCGCCTGCATCCAGGAACCGTTCGGCAACGCGATGTACACCGTGAACGAGAGCCAAGTTTCCGGCAAGCAGATACTGGTAATCGGCGACGGCCCCATTGCGGCCTTCGCGGTCGGCATTGCCAAGGCGTTCGGCGCCGCCCCGATCATTGCCGTGGGCAAGTACGACGAGCGCATCAACATCCTCAAGAAGATGGGCGCCCACAAGACGCTCAGCATCAAGAGGGACAACATCGTTGACAGGGTGCTCGACTGGACGAACGGCTACGGCGTTGATAGCGTGCTGGAGATGACCGGCCAGCAGGACGCGATTGACTGGGGGCTTCGCCTTGTAAAGAAGGGCGGCATTTTCACCGCTTTCGGCATCCCGAGCAAGAAGGTGACGATAGACCTGAGCGGCGGGGTGGTCTTCAAAGGCTCCAGGATTATCGGCATCAACGGCCGCGTGATGTTCGATACCTGGTTCCAGACCGCGACAGTGCTGAGCAACGGCCTTGTGGATCCAAGGCCCGTGATTACGCACAAATTCGCGCTGAAGGATTTTGAAAAGGGCATGGCCGCCACCAGCAGCGCCAACCGCGACTGCGGCAAGGTAGTATTCACGCTTGCCTGATCGGCGGCGAAAATATCCAGGAGGGGGCGTGAGGTGCATTCTGTTTAAGGAGGCAGCCATGAGTTTCGACGAAGTCAAAAGGATTATGAAAGAGGCGGGCGCCGGATTTATGGCCACGACCGACGGCGAGCATGCCGCGGTAAGGCCGATGGGCGGCGGCACGTGGTTCGGGCGCGAACTCTGGTTCGCCACCGGCGCAAACAGCGCGAAGGTCGCGGAGATTAAGAAGAAGCCGTCCGTGGAATTCTGCTTCATGGACAAGGAAATGCGCCATGTCCGCATAAGCGGCAAGTGCACCGTAAGCACCGACAACGGCGACAAGAAAAAGATATACGACGCGATTCCACAATTGAAGAGGTACTACAAGACCCCCGCCGATCCGGGCCTCGTGGTTCTCAGGACGAAGGTGGACAGGATAAGGTTGATGAACACCACGGACATGAAATATACCGAAGTTTCGCTGCCGTGAATGCTCGATTGAAGCATTTCCGGCCGAATCAGTTTTTGGAGGGCATATACCTATGACGAATCAGTTGAAATACCTAGAAGGCATGATTTCCGATCTCAAGAATCAGAGCCTGTACTCTTGGCCGCGTACGCTCGACGGCGCCAACAAGGCTGTCTGCATTTACGACGGGAAAGAGGTCATCAACCTTTCCGCGAACAACTACCTGGGCCTTTGCGACCATCCCAAACTCATTGAGCGCGCAATCGAGTACACGAAGAAGTACGGCGCGGGCCCCGGAGCCGTCCGCACCATCGCAGGCTCCATGAAGATACACTTGGACCTCGAGGCGAAGATCGCCGACTTCAAGCACTGCGAGGCCTGCCTCCTTTACCAGTCCGGCTACACCGCGAACGCCGGCACCTCCGCAGCCATCCTTGACAAGGAATCCATCGTTTACAGCGACAAACTGAACCACGCCAGCATCATCGACGGTATCCGCATCTCCGGCTGCGACAAGGGCATCTACGAACACAGCGACATCAACCACCTGACGCAGTTGATTGAGGAGAACAAGGTGAAGCCCCATAAGCGCTCGCTCCTCGTGACCGACGGCGTGTTCAGCATGGACGGCGACATCGCAAAACTGCCCGAACTCGTCAACATCGCGGAGAAATACGGCCTCATCCTCATGATTGATGACGCGCACTCCTCTGGCGTGCTCGGCAGCCACGGGCGCGGCACCGTTGACCACTACAAACTGCACGGCAAGGTGGACGTCCAGGTCGGCACGCTTTCCAAGGCCATCGGCGTTCTTGGCGGCTACGTCGTCGGGACGCGCGCGCTTATCGACTGGCTCATGAACCGCGGCCGCCCGATACTCTTCTCCACCAGCCTCCCGCCGGCGGCGGTTGGCGCGGTTGACGCGGCGTTCGACCTCCTCATCGAAAGCGACGAACTCCAGAAGACCCTCTGGAAGAACCGCGAGTACTGGGCAAAAGGCCTGAAGGACGCCGGTTTCAACATCGGCAACTCCGCGACGCCCATTGTCCCCATCATCGCGGGCGAAAACGAAAGGGCCGTGAAACTCAGCCGCCGCCTGTTCGAGGAAGGCGTATTCGCCCAGAGCATCGTGTTCCCGACCGTCCCGAAGGGCACGGCCCGCGTGCGCACGATTGTTACCGCGAAGCACGCGCCCAAGATCCTCGACAAGGCGCTCGACGCCTTCAAGAAAGTCGGCAAGGAACTCGGCATCATCTAAGCCGGTTCACGAAGCAGCGGGAATTGGTCAAAACGGGGACGGCCTGATAAGGCCGTCCCCTTGTTTTTTTCCAGCGGCATACTAAAACAAAACGGGTCAGCCCCCTTTTGTTTCGATTTTGCGCTCACCGTCTGTGATGTTCGTGATAGTGATGGCGGTGATGACGGCGATAATGCTCCCAACGCTCCCGCTGCCGCTCACGTTCACGCTCGCCGACGAGTGCGGCCTGAAGGACGCGGTAAAAACCGACTGCATCAACGTCCGCCAGGAGACGATCAAGGATGCAAATGGGGAGTCCCTGGAGTGGGTGGTTACGAAGGACGTCGTGATAACGGTGCACGACGTGGACAGTTTCGACAAGATTTTCGCCGGGGCGATAGCCCTTGGAGTAACCGTTGTCCACAATGTGGAATTCAAGGCCGCGAACCTGCAGGAGATTATTGAGAATGCAAAAAACGCTGCCATTGAGGACGCGCGCAAAAAGGCGGAGTGGCAGGCGAAGCAGTTGGGCAAGAAAATCATCGGCGTGCAGAGCGTTACGGAAGGCTCGACGCATATCGTTGACTGGTACACGGAGCGCAACAGGTGGGCCAACCAGACTTACGTCGAAATACTGAACTCCAAAATCAAGGGTTTCGCGGAAGATACAGGCGTCGCGCCCTCCGTTGCCGCCCAGTCGGCGCCACGCGCGCATGGATACGACAGTATTGTTACGACGCCGGCCGTTGAAGGGCCTAGCGTGCAGTACGCCTTCGGCCCAATAGCAGTCACATCCAACATCGAAGTAACTTTCATTATCGGGGAATAGATGTAAAATGCGTCCAGCGGATTGCCATGGGTGATTATGCGGGACACGCTTGAGGGGTTCATGAGAACGTTGAAAATACACGCGCTTGCATTCTTCGCGCTCGCGGCGGTTGCGGGAAATCCCGCCGTGCAATTCGCGGCGCAGCCGGCGAAAGCCTTGCCGCCCGCGGACTGCTTCAGGATCGTGGTTGACGAACGCGGGCTGGTTTCACTCCCCAGCGCGTTGCTCCGGGCGAAGGCCGATATCTCCTCCCTCGATCCTGACAAGTACAACCTCTACTGTGGCGGCAAACCCGTCCCCATGATCGTCGTAAAGTCCAGAACCCCCGGCGTCTGGCGGATTGAGTTCCTCTCCGAAGGCGCAAACCCGCTCTGCTCCTCCGACGTGTACTGGCTCAAGCCCCTGGCCGAAGGCGAAAAGCCCGTCCGCTGGGTAAAGGACAACCGCCAGCCCGATGACAAGGCCGCCACTGTCATACAGGCCGCGGAGGAAACGCTCCGCCCGGGCCGCGGCATCTCCATTTCCGGGGGAAACGCCACCGCCTTCAGGCCCGCCCGAATCTCGATTACCCCGCCGGACCCGCATCGTCTCGTTGACGGCGCTTCCGCCGAACTCAGGCTGCGCCTGCGCCGCAGACCGTGCGGCGAAGACTACGGGATGGAGTGGAAGGCCGCTCTCGTCCTCAACGGCAAGGCTCTCAAGTTCACCGAGAAAGTCGACGGCTTGGACTGGTTTATATCCTGCGACATACCGCAGGGCGATTTCAGGATTCCCCCCGGCAATCCCGATTCCATTACAATATCTATTCGCAACGAGTCGACCTACCCCGAAGACTCCATCGAGGGCTTCGTCGCCGCGGTCTTCTCCGTCGAAGACGCCGAACTGACACTCATCAAGAAGACAACGTCCAACAGTGACCCGGTGATTACCATCCGCACGTCGAAGGCGCAGGTCGGCTCCACCGTGAAGGTTGAGGGGCTTCGGATATATTTCCGGGTCTTCTCGCCGACTGAAGGCCTCGAGTTGACGACAAAGGTCGTCAGAGATGACACGATTCTCCCCATGTATTTCCCAGTCACGTGCGCCGGCCCCTACGTCCTCGTGAGCAAATATTTGACGCCCGAAGTCGAACCCTATGAAATCGACTCGAAGAAGGAAGGTTTCCCGCATCATCCGGATTTACGCTCTGCGGCGAATGAGGCGGATTACCTGATAATCGCGCCTTCCGCGTTCATCGAGGCCGTCCAGCCTCTCGCGAAATACCGCGCCCTGCCGCGGCGCGACGGCGAAAAATTCTCCGTAATGGTCGTGGACGCGCGGGAGATATACGACCAGTTCGATTTTGGCCGCTTCGGCCCCAAACCCATCAAGGATTTTCTCGAATATGCGCGCAAGAACTGGAAGCGCCCACCGCGCTATGTCTTGCTTGCGGCGGACGCGGACAGGGACACGGACTTTGCCGCGCCCGGCCTCACTATTCCGGCGTATCAGTATGAGGCGTACTTCAGCGGGATTTCCGGCACGGACAACTGGTACGCAACCTGGAGCGAAGACGGCGTGCCGGAATTCGCCATCGGGCGGCTCCCGGCGCGCAGCGCGGAGGAACTGAAGGCGATGATTGACAAGATCATCGCCTACGAAACCGCCTCGGAGAACGGCCCGTGGCGGCGGCGAATCAGCGTGGTCGCAGGCGAGGCGGGCTACGGGCTGCGCCTGGACGCGCTTCTTGAGAGAATGTTCCGCCATATCTTTGGCGGGATGATGCCGCGAGTTTTTGATCTCGATGTCTCTTACGCGAGTTGGCGGTCAGCCTACTACTACCCCGCGGAGGAATTTCAAAAACACTTCATAGGGAGCATAAACAGCGGCGCGCTCATAATCACTTACGTGGGCCACGGCGTGTCCAGCGGGCTTGACACGGCATATTCCGCGATTGATGGCAGAAAATACGCGATTTTTGAGAAGGCGGATGTTGCGAAACTGAATTGCGCCGGACACAGCCTGATTATGTTCATCCTCACGTGCGATGCCGGCGCATTTGACATCGCAGGGCAGGAGTGTCTTGCGGAGGACATGCTGAATGCTCCCAACGCGCCGGTGGCGGTGGTGGCGTCGTCGAGCGAGTCGCATCCGTACGGCAACGGGATTCTCGGCATCGAGATGACGCCGTCGTTCTTCGCGCAGGGCGGGGCTTGCGGGCCGCTGACGTTGCCTGCGCGCGCGTCGCTCGGCGACATGATGAGGTTCTGGAAGATTCGCAACATTAAAGGCCGGGGCATTCTCCGCTCAGTAATTGAAGTCGCCGCGAGGTACCTCGTCGGGTCAAAACAGGTAGCGCAAAGAATCCGCGTGGATCATCAACACCTCTACAACCTTTTGGGCGATCCGGCGCTGCAGTTGGCGTGGCCGCAGTTCGACATGACGCTCGCCACTGACCGCAACAACGTCAAGCCAGGCGAAAAGATAACCCTGACCGGCGCGTGTGACGGGGTAAAGAAGGGCGATGTTACGGTCACGCTGGAGTGCGACATAACGGATTCGCTTTATGCCGCCGGCACAATGCCTTTCACCGTCAAGGAACAGCGCGAACGCCACCGCCAGAGCAATGATAAGGTTGTGCTCTCGCAACGGGTCGCGCTCGCCGACGGAAAGTTCTCACTCGATCTGGAAATTCCGAAAATCGTTGATAAGACCGGCTACGCGCTCAAGCCGGGCACGTATTACATCAAGGCTTACCTCACAAGCGAGAAGGGCGACGCCTTTGCCGTTACCGCCGTTACTGTACTTGCCCCCGAAGGGGAATCTCCCGCGCCGTGAAACCGCTTGCACCACCGCTTGCGCGCAATTATAATGCAGGATTCTTTCGTGCCCGAAACTCGACTACCGCCCACTGAACATGCCGTCAAAAGAGATATTTGTAAAAGGCGCGCGCGAGCACAACCTCAAGGACATCGACGTCCGCATCCCGAGGGACCGCCTTGTTGTTATCACCGGCTTGAGCGGCTCGGGCAAATCCTCGCTTGCCTTCGACACAATCTACGCCGAAGGCCAGCGCCGCTACGTCGAGAGCCTCTCGTCGTACGCCCGGCAGTTCCTTGAGCAGATGCAGAAGCCGGATGTCGAATTCATCGAGGGCCTGCCCCCCACTATTTCCATCGAGCAGCGCTCGCACGCGGCCAACCCGCGCTCGACCGTGGCGACCACGACGGAAATCTACGATTACATGCGCCTCCTCTTCGCGCGCATAGGCCTGCCGCACTGTCCGAAATGCCATAAGCCGATCTCTCGCCAGACGCCGGGCCAGATTGTTGACGACATCCTGCGCAGCCCGGAAGGGACGAAGATAATCCTCCTTGCGCCCCTGGCGCGGGGACAGAAGGGCGAGCACCGCGACATCATCAACCGCATCCGCCGCGAGGGTTTCGTCCGCGCGCGGATTGACGGCGAGATAATGGAAGTCAAGGACATACCGGAACTGGACAAGCGCCGGAAGCATTCAATTGAGGCCGTTGTTGACCGGCTGGTCGTGCGGAGCGAGATACGCGCCAGATTGCAGGAGTCGGTGGAACTGTGCCTCCGCATGGGCGAAGGAATCATGATGCTCGCGCGCCAGGCGGATAATACGTGGGAGGATGTAATCTACAGCCAACTGTACGCGTGCCCCACCTGCGGCATTAGCCTTGAGGAACTGGAGCCGCGAATCTTCTCCTTCAACAGCCCCTACGGCGCCTGCCCCAAGTGCAACGGGCTGGGGACGCGACTTGAACTCGACGAGGACCTCATCGTTCCAGACCACTCGCTCTCGCTGAAGGACGGCGCGATCAACGCCTGGCGCAAGGGCGGCAAGCGGATGAACATTTTTTATAACCGCAAACTGCGCCGCTTCGCCGCGGACTTCGGCGTTTCCATGACCACGCCTTACGCGAGCATGCCGGAGAACGTCCGCAACATCCTTTTGTACGGCACCGACGAGGAGCAGGAACGGGAACACGGCGCGTGGTTTGAAGGCGTCATCCCGAACCTCATGCGGCGCTTCGAGCGGACGGACAGCGAGTACGTTAAGGCGCGCATACTGTCGTACATGAGCGAACTGCCTTGCCCGGCCTGCAAAGGCGCGCGGCTGAAGCCCACCTCACTTGCCGTAACGATCGAGGGGAAGAACATCAAGGAGGTGACGGAACTGTCCGTCGAGGAAGCGCACAAGTTCTTCTCGAATCTCAGCCTTACCGCCGAGCAGGAGCAGATAGCCCGGCAAGTCCTCAAGGAAATCCGCGAGCGGTTGTCGTTCATGCTCTCAGTCGGCTTGAGTTACCTCACTCTTGACCGGCGCAGCGGGACGCTCAGCGGCGGCGAGGCCCAGCGCATCCGGCTCGCCACGCAGGTCGGAAGCGGGCTGGTTGGCGTGTGTTACGTCCTCGACGAGCCGACCATCGGCCTGCATCAGCGCGACAACGCGAAACTCCTTGCGACGCTCATGCGCCTGAGGGACCTCGGCAACACCGTCATAGTCGTCGAGCACGACGAGGGGACCATCCGCTCCGCGGATCACATCATCGACATGGGCCCCGGCGCCGGAGAGCACGGCGGAACGGTTGTGGCGCAAGGCTCGCTTGACGAGATAATGAACAGTCCTGCGTCGTTGACCGGGAAATATCTCCGTGGAGACATGCGGATACCTATACCCCGCAAGCGCCGCAAGCCGGAGAAGACGGAATACATCACGGTTGTCAGCGCAAAGGAGCACAACCTGAAGGATCTTACCATCGGCATACCGCTGGGACTGATGGTTTGCGTGGCCGGGGTGTCTGGTTCCGGCAAGAGCACGCTCATAAACGAAATCCTGTATCGCGGTCTCACCCGCGCACTTTACAACACCGGCGAGAAGCCGGGCGCGCATGACAGAATCCTCGGCATCGACAAGATAGACAAGGTAATAGCGATTGACCAGTCGCCGATCGGTCGCACGCCGCGCTCGAACCCCGCCACATATACCGGCGTCTTCACGCACATACGCGAACTTTACGCGATGGTGCCGGATGCCAAGATGCGCGGCTACGGGGCCGGACGCTTCAGTTTCAACGTCAAGGGCGGCCGCTGCGAGGCCTGCCAGGGACAGGGGACGAAAAAGATCGAGATGCACTTCCTGCCCGATGTTTACGTGGTATGCGAGGAGTGCAAGGGCACGCGCTACGAGCGCGAGACGCTGGAAATACGCTACAAGGGCAAAAGCATCGCGGAGGTGCTGGAAATGCGGGTTGAGGAGGCGCTGAAGTTCTTCGCCAACTTCCCGAAGATAAGGCGCATCCTCCAGACGCTCGACGACGTCGGCCTGGGCTACGTGGCGCTGGGGCAGTCCAGCACGACGCTTTCCGGCGGCGAGGCGCAGCGCGTAAAACTCGCGGCGGAACTCGGCAAGCCCGCGACCGGCAAAACGCTTTACATCCTGGACGAGCCGACGACCGGCCTGCACCTGGCCGACATCAACAAACTGCTGGATGTCCTCAACCGCCTGGTTGACATGGGCAACACGGTGCTCGTGATAGAGCACAACCTTGACGTGATAAAGACCGCTGACCATGTCATTGATCTCGGCCCGGAAGGCGGCGACGCGGGCGGATACGTGGTGGCCTGCGGTACGCCGGAACAGATAATCAAGAACGGGCAGTCATACACCGGCTGTTTTCTCAAGCGGCATCTGGAAAATGCCCGCGCCAGCAAGCAGCGGAAACAACAACCGGCGGTTGAACTATGATACTGCGGACGGCGAAGAAGGTGCTGGGGGTGATTCTCGACCTCGCGTATCCGAACGCGTGTGTCGCGTGCGGCGCGCCGATAGCGGGTTTCGTGGCGCTGTCGCTTTGCGCCGAGTGCACGGTGAAGGCGGAATTCTCCGGCGACATGATGTGCCCCCGTTGCGGCGCGGGGATAAGGCGCGATCCGGAAGACGTGAAGAAATGCCCCAAGTGCTACGACCTTCAACTCAATTTCAGGCGGGCGGTGAGCCTTGCGCCGTATGAGAAGCCGCTGGGCGAGGTCGTAAAGGCGCTGAAATTCCGCGGCTATCGGCACTTTGCGCGGCCTTTGGCGGAGTATCTGGCGGAAGTCCTGCGGAGGCAGGATTTCGCGCAGGAGATCGACATCATCGTGCCGGTGCCCATACACTGGCGGCGGAAGTTCTCCCGCGGGTTCAACCAGTCGGAACTCATCGCGCGGTATCTCGGCACTCTTCTTGACATTCCCGTTGACCGGCGCAGTCTCCGCCGTACGCGCGACACCAAGCCGCAGACGAAACTATCCGGCGCGGAACGCCTGCAAAATCTCAAGGGCGCGTTCAAGGTCCGTAGGCCGCGGGCCGTGGAGGGGAAACGCATCCTTCTCCTCGACGACGTGATGACCACTGGCGGGACGATGACGGAGTGCGCGCGGGAGTTGCGCCGCGCCGGCGCAAAGGACATTTACGCCGCCGTCGTCGCGCGATGAGTGAGGGCCAAAAGGCTTCTCGTGTGTCCCTGATTTGACTTTGGTCTGCATGGCGGGCTATAATCGTAATGTTTCCCATTGAGGCAAAAACGAATCCGCAAGTCTTCCGCTTATTTAATTCGCCAGTGATCCTTCGCTCTGTCATCTCATAATGATTCGTGTTGTTCCCTTGCTCTCGGCAATTGCAGGGCAGGGAATAGGAGGCCACAATGGAAGCGTTTGACAAAAGAAGCAGGATAAATTTGTGTCATTCGGCGAAGAACTGTCCTTACGAGCAGGACAAGAACGAGGACGCGGAAATCGAAGGCATGCCGGTCATTCCAAACGATCCGCGGACCTGCCGCGCATTCGGGCACATCTGCCCGCATTTCATGGAGGACTTCGGCTTTACGCGGGCGGACCTTAAGATCCGGGCAATCATTCACTGCGGCGAGACCATGGAACATCGCGTTATGGAAGGAAAGGCCGACATGAATGATCCCAAGGTCAAGGCGATGTGCGAAAGGTTTAGAGAGGTAACTCAAAAATTTCCCATCTCCCAATACCCTCGGTACTACTCCTGATTACTTGCATTCGCCGGACGGCGGCAAACATTTGCAGGGAGACCGTGAGATGGAGCAGACAGGAAACACGAAAGAGGGATACCGGATCGCAAGCCTTGTCATCATGGTGGTGGACATGGTGATTTTGGTAATTGCCCTGATCTTCGCGCCGGTGGTAGTTGGCTCGAAATTTCGAGCGGTCTTCGCGCATCAGAATCAAACGTTGCCCTTGCCGACCGCCGCCCTTCTGGCTATTCCCCCGTCTGCGTATGTCGCGTTATTTGCGGTCATTTTAGGCGCGTTGGTCTTGAAGGAGATTTTTCTCGCGGGTAAAAAAGCCACGCTTATAATAAACATCGTTGCGGGATTGTGTGGTCTCGCATTCTTCTTCGTTTCTATACTGTGCCTCTTCCTTCCGATGATAAAAATACTGCAAAAGATCGGCGGCCAGTGACGCAGACGCCGTGCTTGACCTTTTGCCGTCTTTCATCTATATATATGCTCCGTACAAGGAACCAAAAAGGTAAAATGAACGCACTTGCGGAGCCAATAATAGATGAACCGTACCGGAACGGACATTTCCTCTCAGCCTTCCTCTGAACCACCGGTGTCCGACAGCGCCGCCGGCACGAAGTTCCTTAATCGGTACGGGCTAATCATCCTTGCCGTCGCATCCTTCCTGGTGTTCGTGATGGGGCTGGACAACGTGTCGCTGTGGGAGCCGGACCAGCCGAAATACGCGGAAGTCACAAGAAATATGATTGAAAGCGGCGACTATCTCTTGCTTACGTATCACGGGAAGAATTACCCGAACAAGCCGCCGCTTATGTTCTGGATGATCGCAAGTTTTTCCAGGATCACCGGCGGCGTTGATGAAACAGCCGCCCGTCTGCCCAGCGCGCTCGCTGGCGTGGGTGTAGTTCTGCTGACATTCATTTTTGGGCGGCGTTTTCTTGGCGCCCGCGTCGGGTTTATCGCCGGCGCTATGCTCCTGACCACATCTTATTTTGTCGAACACTCGCGGTATGTCCGCATGGACACGCCGCTGGTCTTTTTCATGATGCTCATGCTGGCGATTTTCTACCTCGCGCACGACAAGGGAAGGGCGAAGTGGTGGATGTGGTCGGCTTTTTTCCTGCTGGGGGCGCTGGGCACGATGACGAAAGGCCCGGTAGGGATACTGCTGCCTTTGCTTATCTGTCTCGCCTTCTCGCTTGTTACGCGGGACTGGCGAGCGTGGCGCTGGTCGGTCGCCGCGGGCGCGCTGATTTACGTGATTGTGCTTGGCGCATGGTTGCTGCCGTTGTGGCATCATGCCGGCGACAAGTATATGTACAATATTCTGATTCAGCAGAACATCGGCCGGCTGCAGGGCAACGTACCCGGCGTGGTCGAAGCGCCACGGCCGTTCTATTACCATTTTGTAGGTTTTCCTGAAATGTTCCAACAATGGGCGCCGCTGTTTTTGCTGGCGTTGCTCACGGCTGGATGGAGATTGTTCCGCCTCGGAGAGCGTGACGCGCGGATTTGGTTTGCGGTCATATGGATTGCGGTGATATATGTTTTTTTTACCATCGTACCGACCAGGCATCGATCATATACGCTGCCCGCTCTTCCGGCGGCGGCGCTTTTAATAGCGTGGATGCTTGACTCATTCATTAACGGGAGAGGCGAGAGGTTAATCGAGCAAATTGCAAAATGGGCGGTGGCGGTCATGCTCGGCGCTAGCGCCGCTATTGTTGCTCTGGCGACGGTGGTCGTAATTCTTGACAAGGCCGCCTTGTTTACAAAGGATACGAAAGACCTGTTCAGGGTTGGCGAGTTGGTCAGAATTCACGCTGCGGAGGCCGGGGTGCTTAGCGCGGTAGTTTTAGCGGCGGGGGTGATAGGCGCGGTTTCGGCCATGAAAAGACGCTGGGGCCGAGCGATAACGGCGTTGGTCATAGTGGGTGCGGCGGGCTGCGTTTTTACCTACTTCATTCTTTATCCCATCAATGACCGGTTCAAAACGTCGAAGAGTTTTGAAACGAAAATAAACGAACTGGCAGGCGATGCGGAAATGGGCTGGTATGGCGATTTGCCGCAAACCATTACATTTTATAACCATCGCAAATACCGTTTTATCAACAACGCCGAGGAATTGCGGGCGTACATGGCCGCGGGGACCTCCGGTGAAAAGTATTGTTTGATGCCGGCGGCGAAGTTGAACGATCTCACAGGCGGTTCCGGCAGCCCGGCAACGGCGGTCATTCTTAAGGACAGGGTTGGCAGCCAGGACGTGATCTTGGTGAGAAGCGGGGCGCCGTGAAGTAGCGAAAGCGCGTTACGGCGCATTTTCCATTATATCGCATGTAAAGGAACGTAAAGCCGGAACGAATAACACTTGTGGAGTTGCCATGAGATGACCCCTCCCGGAAATGACATTTCTTCCACTCCGCCCTCTGGGCCGCCGGCATGCAACAGCGCCGGCACGGGCACAAAACTCCTGAACAAGCACGGGCTGATTATACTTGCCGTAGCCTCCTGCCTGATGTTTCTGGTGGGGTTGAACAATATAGCCCTGTGGGACCCCGATCAGCCGAAGTATGCGGAAGTCACAAGAAATATGATCGAGAGCGGGGACTATCTCTTACTCAGGTATCATAACGAGAATTACCCGAACAAGCCGCCTCTTCATTTTTGGATGATGGCGGGTTTTTCCAGATTCACCGGCGGCGTTGATGAAACGGCCGCCCGTTTGCCCAGCGCGTTGGCGGGCGTCGGCGTAGTGCTGGTGACGTTCATTTTGGGACGGCGGCTCTTTGGGGCGCGCATTGCGTTTATCACCGGCGGCGTGCTTCTGACCACATCTTATTTTGTCGAGCACACGCGGGTGGTTCGCATGGACATGCCGCTAATACTCTTTATGACCCTCATGCTGGCCATCTTCTACATCGCACACGAGAAGAGAAAGGCTGATTGGTGGGTGTGGCCGGCATTTTTCCTGCTGGGTGCGTTGGGTACGGGGATGAAAGGTCCGGTAGGGCTGATTCTGCCATTGATCATCTGCCTTGCTTTCTCTCTGTTGACGCGCAACTGGCGGGCGTGGAACTGGTCGATTGCGGCGGGCGCAGTGCTTTACCTTGTTGTAGTTGGCGCATGGTTGCTTCCGTTATGGCGGCACGCAGGCGGCGAGTACATGTACAATATCCTGATTCAGCAGAACATAGGCCGAGCGCTCGGCCAAATACAGGGGTTAGGCGAGCAACCACGCCCGTTTTACTTCCACCTTGTTGGATTTCCCAGACTTTTCCTGCAATGGACCCCGCTGTTCTTACTGGCGTGCGCCATGGCTGTATTGCGTTTTCGCCGCGGCGAGCGTGATGCGCGGATCTGGTTTGTGGCCGCATGGTTTGTGGTGACACTTGTCTTTTTCACTATAGTTCGGTCCAAGCATACGTCATATACGCTGCCCGCTTTTCCCGCAGCGGCGCTTTTGGTGGCGTGGATGCTTGACTCGTTCATCAGCGGGAAAGGCGAGAGGCTAATCGAGCAAATTGCAAAATGGGCAGTGGCGGTCATGCTCGGCGCCGCCGCCGTTATTATTGCCCTGGCGTCGGTGGTCGTAGTTTTTGACAAGGTTGCGGTGTTTACAAAGAACGCAAAAGTCTTGGCCATGGTCGGCGATTTGGTCAAAAGCCACGCTGCATCGGCCGGCGTGATTGGCGCCGCAATGGTATTGGTCGGGCTGATGGGCACGGTTTTGGCCCTGAAAAGACGTTGGGGTGGGGCGATAACAGCCCTGGTTATAGTCGGGGCCGCAGGCGTCGTTTTTACCTACTTCGTTTTTAACCCCATAGAGGACCCGTTCAGATCGCCGAAGGATTTTGCCGCGACGGTAAACAAACTGGCAGGTAGCGCGGAAGTGGCCATGTACGGAGACTTGCCGCAATCCATCACGTTTTACTGCCATCGCAAATACCATCTTATCGCCAACCCCGAGGAATTGCGGGCGTATCTGGCCGCAGGAGGCCCGGGACCAAAATATTGTGTGATGCCGGCAGCGAACTTGGGCGATCTCAAAAAGAGCGCCGATGCCCCGGCGGCGGCGGTCAGCGTTTACAAGGATATGGTTTGCGGCGATGAATTGGTCCTGGTGAGAGGCGGAGGACCGTGAAAGATGAAGGCGCTGGGTCGCCTCCGGCGAAGGACGCAACCAAAGCAGCGGCCAACAGCGCGCGAACGCTTCTCGCTATTTAATCAGGTGGACGGTAACGCTGAGTTTCCCGTCGTGCATTGCGACTTCGAGATAATGATAGCGTTCGCCTGGCATGAGTTCCGCCCCTCCTCCTCCGCTTACCCAAACAGGAATGTCCTCCCTGTTCCATGCCTCATACGCGTGGATGTGTCCGCAGAAGATGGCGGTGGTGTGGTATTCCTTGAGGAGTGAAAACAGTTTCTCGCCCTGCTCCCGGTCCATCGCGTGCGGCTTAACGACGTCGCGCGAATCAAACGGCGGCATGTGCATGAACACTATGAGGTTCTCATACTTCGCGCGTTCCGTCTTGAGAAGATTTTCCGTCCACTGGTATTGATCCGAGAAGACGTCTTCAGTCGCGTTGTCAATCGTGACGAAGAGGGTCTTGCCGACGGCGAAACTGTAGTGCGTCGCCCCGAAATACTTGCGATAAAACGAATCGCGGGCGGTGTCTTCGCCGTTGACATCGTGGTTGCCCGGAACGAAGACAATGGGCGTCTTGCGCCAGTTGAGAAGAGCGCACCTTGCGAACAGTTCGTAGTTGCTTTCTGATGCATCCGGCACCATGTCTCCGGAGCAGACGGTGAAAGCGTAACCGCCGTCTTTTTCCACCTCGTCGATGATCTTCTCCATAGTCTCGCGCCCGTCACGCACATCACCCCACACCGCGAAGCGCAGATCCCCATTGTCGGCGGGGGGAATGTTCAAATAAGCATCGCGCAGGCTCGCAAGTTGCTTGGCGGTTGGCGGCGGGGGGGTCGTTGTCCAACAGCCGCCGACGTACGACGCAACGAAAGCGATGAGAAGTACGATCGGCGCGAAGATATAATATGTTTTACGCATGGTTTTGCTCCACAACCAGGTGCCGCGGCTTTTAATCACCCTTTACACCCATAAATAATAGCGCGCGGCTGGGGATGGGGCAAGGAGGCAGAGGGAAAATTAGCATCCTTTAACCTTTGCTTGAGCGAGCCGCCGCCGGCGGTTTTACTGATTTATTCTGTGTATCGTCACGGTCACTTTTCCGTCGTGAATAAGGACTTCAAGATAATGATGATACCCGCCGTCGGCCAGCCGTCCCCCGCTGCCGCCGGAGACGTAGATTGGGACGCCGTCTTTCTTCCATTCCTCATACGCGTGGATGTGCCCGCAGAAGATAGCGGTGGCATGGTACTGTTTTAGCAGTCCCAGCAGTTTGTCGCCATCCTCTTGCGGCATGGCATGCCATTCGGCTCCGGCGCGCATGTCAACGGGGGGCACGTGCATAAAGACGATGAGATTATCGTACTTGTCCCGTTCGGCCTTCAGAACGCTTTCCAGCCAGGCATACTCATCGTTGAACACTTCGTCCGTGGCGTTGTCGATTGAGACAAAAAGGTTTTTGCCGACGGAGAATTTGTAGTGCGTTGCGCCGAAGAATTTATTGTACAAATCGCGGTCTTTGACTTTTCCTGCGTCATGATTTCCGGGCACGAATATCTGGGGCGTCTTGCGCTGGTTGCGCAGGATGCTCTTTGCAAACAGGTCATAATCAGCCCCCCTGCACTTGGACACCATGTCGCCTGCGCACGTCATGAAATCGTAGTTGCCGTCCTTCTCGATTTCCGCGACGATATTCTCCACCAACCCGTAACCGTGGTGGACGTCCGCGAACATTGCGAAACGCGTATCAGTCTTGCCGTCGGCGGGGTGGATTTTAAGGTATTGGTCCTTAAGGCGTGCCAACTGTTCAGGGGACGTGGGGGTTGGCGTCAGGCGCCATAATCCCGCAAAGTAGGTGCCTAGAAGGACACCCACCAGCACGACAGGTGAGAATATGAGGAGCCTCTTGCGCATTCAGTTTCTCTGGTATCTGGCGTCGCCGAGACCGCGCTTTCGTTTCAGGGCAACTGATTTTCACAGAATGATAATCATGTTTCGGACGCTCTTCAAGCCGAAAGGAGAAATATTAACATCGTTTAACCTTTGCTTGAGCGGGCCGCCCCCGCCTGTTATCATGTACGTCTCGTAATCGGAATGGACACGAACAGTTCAGGGAATGCGATTATGAAACCAGCAGACTATCCGGACTTTTTGCGGAAACTCCCCGAAGCGGACCTTCCAGTTGACGGCTTGCGCGGCTGGATGCTTCAGGGACCGCACGGACTGGCGATCTTTTTGCATGCGGAAACGGAAATCCTTCTGCCGAAGCACACCCACGGCCACCAGTGGGGCATCGTCGTTGACGGCAACATGGACCTGACGATAGGCGGCGAGACGAAGACATACCGACGGGGCGATTCGTACTTTGTTCCCGCGGGCGTGGCGCATCACGGAAAACTCTATCCCGGGTTTCGCGCGATTGATTGTTTTGAAGACCCCAACCGCTACAGGCCGCGCGCGCGAAAGTGATTCCGGCCGCTCAGTCTGCGAGTTGAGACCTCACGGAAGAACAACGCATGGGGAAAATCGATTTCAAAAGGGGACTTAAGCGCCCCTGCAATTTTGCGTTTGTGCAACGGATTTTGAGGTGATGGCATGGCGAAGTTGATATGCCCCAAATGCAAAAAGGTCTTTGACCTCGCCGCCGCCGGCGGCGTCTGCCCCGCGTGCAAGCGGCAACAGCCCGGCGTTTATGACTTTGCCAACAGCGACGAATTCCTCAGGAAAAACGTCACGATTGTCATGGAAGAGCGGCTGAAAGCGGGGCTGGAAGGTCTCGTGGGCGGCCTCGAATGCGTCATCATCAACACAGAGGAAAGCACACAAAGGCCCGCCGTGGAGGAGATGCTGCGTTACACGGGCCTTAATTTCGACGCCGCCTTTCAGGACGGAGATTACACCACCTGCGTCCTGAAGACCGCCGGTTCCGCGGATTTTCTCGTCCGCTCGCGCAGAATGCCCGGCAACCCGTTCGGGCCGTTCAACGCCTTCCCTAAGTCCCGCCATTTGCCGAACACGCGGCTGGAAACGTTCGTCTTTGAGGCAAAAGACCTTGAAAAATATTTTGCGGTCCAGAAATCCCGCGGCATCCGCTTCCTCACGGACGACATCATCCGCACGGACGAGTACTTCTTCATTCAGACCCAGCCGTCGCGCTTCACCGGCAACTCAATCGGCTTTATCCAGTGGAAGGGCAAACGCGGCGATTACGCCGCCAAAGGCAGCAGGGGGCTTGGCTGGGACGTAAAGAAGCCCGCAAAGCCGCACCTCAAGAACATACGTCATCTCGACCATGCCGCCACGCGCGTCAAGGCCGAGGACCGCGACGCGGCCATAATTGAGTTCCTCGACCTCACGAATTACCACTTCGACTTTGCGATTTACGTCAACGTCTTCAACTCCATCACCAACGTTGCGCGGCTGTCGAAGCAGGACTATGCCATGGTCTTCACGTCGGGGATTTCCTCGTACATCAGCGATGAACTCTCCGGCCCGACGGAGAAATTCGTCCACAACTACGGCCAGCGTGTGCACCACCTCGCGTTCCATACCGAGAACATCGAGGCGACTTTTGACGCGCTGGGCAAGGACGGCATGAACTTCCTCATCACGCTCATCGGCTCGCCGGACGAAGGGCTGAAGCAGACCTTCACCGTCGCCTCGCCGCACACGCTTCTCGTGAACGAGTACATTTATCGCTACGGCGACTTCGACGGATTCTTCACGAAGAGCAACGTCACCGCGCTGACCGGCGCGACCGGGAAACAATGAAAAGGGAGAAGCCATGAAACGATATTTCACTTTTCTGCTGATCGCAGTAATCCTCGTCGGCTGCGCAGGCCACGGCAGGGGTGGAAAGCACGGCGATACCGGCGGAACGAAGCACTTGCATACGCAATTGGGTGCGCCAGCCGAGGGCGCAGTCCCGCTTGAGGAATATCCCGTCCTTGACGCGCTTCTCAATTCGCTGGCTGTCGGCGACATAAAAATGCTCGTTATCGGCGACCACACCGTCTCCTTCGGCTCGGAGACTGACAGCGCCGCTATTGCATCGCGCCTCGGAGTCCCAAAGGAAGTAGTGGAGGATTACGCCGCGAAGAACAAAAGCGAAACGCCGCTGGAGGAGCGGTTCGATCTCACCGTCGATTATGTTCTTCTGAGTGACGAGGACTTTGACCGGATCTTCAGCGCGGAAGACCACGGCGGATGGGACAGGTTCTACCGGAAGTACCCGAAATCCGCCGGTTACATCCAGGTTTCACGCCCCGGCTTCAACAAGGACAAGACACTTGCGCTCGTCTATCTCGGTAACCAGCGTAACTGGCTCGCCGGCACCGGCGAATACATTGTCCTTGAAAAGAGCGACGGCGCGTGGAAAATCAAAACCCGCGACATGATTTGGATTTCATAAGACCGATAACTACTCGCGGGCTTGAAGTGCACCCGTTCCGCTGACGGTGAAAGAGATTATCTTGATTTTGAGTGGCGGGAGTGGAGCGATTCTGATGAAGTTCTTGATACGGAGTGGGACAAGGGTCTCGATGTTGTCGAGCGGAATTGAAAGGGTGTATTTCGAACCGTCGCGGGTCAATCCGGGGAATTCCTCAATTTGCGCTTCGCTTTCGAACACAATCGCCGCCTCCGCTTCCGGGACCGGGGCGGGCTGCAGGAGAATATCGAGCGTCAGTTCTCCGGCGCTTCCCGAAGCCTCAGCGCCGCCGATGACAATCGTTCGGCCGTCCGGCGCGCCGATTAGTATCTTCAACGGTTCCGCGGCGACTTCGTAAACGACCGCGTCATCGTCAAACCTCCGCGCTTCGCGGAACGCGCCGGTTTCCTTCGACCATTGCTCAATCTGCGCTGGCGTCCACTGCAACGTCACGTCCCATCGCTTGTCCACAAATGATTGCAGCACCGGGTTGTACGGGAACGGATCTCGCAGATGGACAATCACGTACTTCACCCCGTAACCCGCCAGCCGCGCGGTGAATCGCCGGAACAGGCCCTCCTCGTCCCCGCCCCCGAATAGTTTTCGCGATTGCTGCAATTCGGCGAGGTTCTGCAAATCCGCAACCTGATCCAGCCGGTCGTTACTCAGTACGCGCTTGTGATGTATCCGTTGGAAGAAGCGGTCGTAGTTCGTGAAACGCGACGTCGGGATTTCCGTAATGATGAAATCGCCCTCCTGTTCCGCAAGCCATTTGTAAACCGCCGGCGTCTTGCTCACGTCCGTTACGGATTGCGCTGGGATGTACGCGAAGTCCAGCACCACGAGTGCGAATGCGCACGCCAGCGCCGCGTTGCCCCATCGCGTCTTCGCCGCAATCGCGCTTAAGCCCATTGCCGCCAGAACGCACAGCGCCGCCTCCGCAAGCACGGCGAGCCGCGCGTACGCGCGGAACATCGGCGCGATGGAATTTCCCACCACTGCGAACGGGGCGAGTGACAAGTTGAAGGCCACGAATATCAACATGGCAAAGAAAATCGCCGCGAAAAGGGTCCCGCCGCCGCGCCTCGCCGAGGCGGCCAATCCCACGAACGCCAGCGCCAGGATCACAATCCCGACGTAAATCGTTTTTTCCTGCGCGAAACGCGGCTCCGCGAACGCCTTGCCCCAAAGCGGATGGTTCGACGGCGGGCGGACATAATCCAGCGGCGAGGCCGCAAGCGCCGCCGCATCCTCCGGCGCGCGCTGATAAACGGGCATCGCGGGCCACAGCGGCTCCTTTCCCTCAAGGCTGCGTTGCGCGATAGGGCCGACCCACGGCGTTACCGCCGCCGCGCCGACAACCAGCGCAATCATGGCGCAAAGGACTTCGCGCAACGCGAGACCTTCCCTTTGCCTCGCTTTCCAAATCAGCGATACGATAACAAACAGCGCCGTTAAGAGCACCATGAAGCCGCCGTACCAGTAATTTTCCAGCATCACCACCGCGAAAACCAGGCCGCATGCAACCGCCCGCGGGACCGTCGGCCTCTCGCGCAGGCGGAAAAGCGCCAGCAAGTAGAGCGGAATCCATTGAACGGCGGCAAGTGTCAGATGCTGATATGAATGCCAGACATGGTACGGGCACAGCATGAACGCGGCCCCGGCGATGAACGCCGCCCCGCGCGCCGCGCCAACGTGCCGCGCGAGAAAATACATCGTCAGGCCGCTCAGGAAGAACGACGCGAGCACCAGGAAGTTGAACGTGAATATCTCCCCGTCGATTTTCGTCAGCGCGATGACGCTCCACCGCCACGTCGGCTGCATGGCGAGTTGCGAAAAATCCTTTCCCACGGGTGCGTCGATGAGCGGCGTGTGCTCCCAGTCGATGTGATGATCCCATGCATGGGCGTACCACCAGTTCATCCAGACGTGGTCGAACGTGTCGCCCGGAAAACCGAACATGACGCCTGTCGTGTCGGTCGCCACGGGCCACGTCGCGACAACCGTGAGGACAAGGAACCCCGCGAGACAGAGAAGGTCCAGTCTCGTTACGCCTCGACTTGTCTTATTCAAAATCATTCTTCCTCAGGAATTCCGCGGTCAACGCATCCTGATTCCGGCGCGCGGCCAAATCCAGCGCCTCCCTCGAAAGCCGCGCCCGGCGGCCTTCGTCCTGTAGCAGCGCGATTATTGCCTCTGCGAGTTTTTCCACGCTTCCCTTCTCCACGCGCACGATTCCCCCGGTGTATGCCGCGTGATAGGCGGGCAAATCATATGTTACCACGGGCAGCCCGCACGCCATACCTTCCAGTATCGAAAATGCGAAACTTTCCTCGTACGACGGATGCGCCATTATCCGCGCCGCCTTGAGCAACGCATATTTCGCCGGGCTTTTTTGCGGGCCTGCGAAAAGGGCGTTGTTCTCAAGGTGAAGCGATTTCGCCAGCGCCCTTGTCTCCCCAACATACTTCACCTCGCCGGTTCCCGCAAGCGCGAGTTTCGCCTCCGGGAATTCCCGCACTACGATTGCCCACGCGCGGAGCAGGTCCTCCACGCCTTTTCGTGGATGAATTGCGCCGAGATACACCGCGTCATGCGTCTCATTGCTCCGCTGAATCTCCGCGATTTCAGCGGCATCAACGCCGGACGGAAATACGCAAACCTTGACTCTCCCCTTCAGGCGCGTGCGTATCTCCGCCGCGTCCGCCTCGTTCAGCACAAAGACGGCGTCTGCCGATCGCATCAGCAGGATTGACAGCCTCTGCCCGAGGAATGTAAGCGCGCGGCCCAAAAAATTGCGCGGCGAGCGGAGCAGTTTCTTAACGCCGGGCATTTTCACAATCAGATATATTCCCGCGTACCAGCGCGCCCGCGGGTGCCGCCGCTTAAGCCCATGCGCCGGCAGAACGTCGTAAAGGAAATCCGACGCCGAGTAAATGACCGCTGGCTCCGTGGGCAGGTGAAATTCAAGCGAGCAAATCCGCCTCAGATATGCCGTCAGCGCGCAGGAGCCGGCGTCGCGGCTGGTGATGTATTCGATGTTCTTGCCGCGAAAACCGCTCCATATTGCGGGCGTGTGCGCCGTGCAGATTTGCCGGATGTGCCGCCCGGCGCTCGACCAATGCTTGCACAGAGACATCGCGACGGCCTCCCCGCCGCTCATCTCTTCCGGGCTGAGGTGGCCGCGATTGATTACGACCGCGTCGCCTTTGTCGCTGGTCTGCAATTATCCCTTTCGAGAAAAAAGTCTCCTGATGAAGCGCCTCCCCGACGCATCTTTGAGCAGTCCGATGAGAAGCGCGTCCGCCAGAACAAGCGCCGCAAGCGGCTCGTAAAGGCACGCCGCGTCGCGGTGTCTTATGCTCTTTGCAATCCCGCGAATCACGAAGTAAACCGGCGTGTTCGCAAGAAGCACAAGCAGTTTTGCCTTGAGAATTCCGGCAATGCCGTTCGGCAGATAACGGAACTCCCGCGAGCCTTGCGAAGGAAGAAAAATCTTGTGCAGGTTTCGCAGTCGCTTCCTCACGAGTTCCGCAAGACTTCGGATGTTCGAGTGATGTATCCGCGCGCTCGCTACATAGGCGAAGCGCGGATGCCCGGCCTTTGCCGCGAGGATCGGCACGTCAATGTCCATGAACCGTTCGCGTCCCTCCAGAGCCTTCGCCAGAATCTCACGCCGATACAGGCAAATTCCCACCGGCGGCACGCGCTTCCGAGAGAGGTCGCACACGCTCCACCTTGCCCCGCGCTCAACGATTATGCTTTCTACCGAAGCGCAGAAAAACTCCAGCACCGGGTCGAGTTCGAGCGGGTGATAGTGCAAATACCGCTCCATCGCAGGCGCATCGCGCCGCGCGGCGAATCGCGGAAACGATCCCGCCAGCATCGCGTCCTCGCGCAACGGCTCAACCAGTTTCGACAAAACGTCGTTGTCGGCGAGTTCGATGTCCGCGTCAAGGTACATGAAGCATTCCGATCGCGCCGCGCGCAGGCCGATCATTTTGCTGACTTCGGCGTCTTTGATTTTATTGTGCAGGACGGTTGCTCCAGCCGCGCGCGCGATCTCGACCGTCCGGTCGGCCGAGCCGTTGTCCACCACGACGATCTCCAGCAAATCCTTCGGGTAATCCTGCGACGCAATGGCGGCAAGGCATTGCGGAAGAGTTTTTTCTTCATTCAGCGTTGGGATGACAATCGCGATTGTGGGATGGGCATTCATTTTTCAGGGCGCCTCCACGCGAAATCGCTTATGTGTCCCAGCACTGGCCCGATGCCGCGCGCCAGGAACCGGACATCTTCCAGCGAGCGCACCCCGCGCAGCCTGCGCCAGATGTACGCCGGCGTGAGAAAGCCGCCGTAGCATTTTGCCGCAAGCGCCATGACTTCATCAGGCGTCATGCCCGGCGTCTTGAGGACCGTCGTCGTCATGTCGAACTTGTCGTAATCGTCGGGGGAGATGCGGAACCAGTCGTTCTTGATTGCCTCCGCGTACAGCGGCGTGCCCGGATACGGCACAACCACCGTCGCCTGGAGCATGTCCGCCCTGCCTTCCGCGAGAAGCCGCCTTCCCAGCGCAACCGTCGCCTCCGCGTCTTCGCGCTTCTCCCACGGGAATCCGAGCATTATCGTCAGATGAATTTCAAGGCCGGCGTTCTTCGCGCGGATGAGCGACTCCTCGAAGCGGGCGGCGCTTGTGCCTTTTCGCAATCTGTCGAGCGTTTCCTGCGAGGCGGACTCCAGGCCGACCTTCATCAGGCGGAAACCCGCGCGCCGCATCAAGTCGAGGTCGTCGGCGAGGAGGTAATCGCTGCGGAAATTGCAGGAAATCCGCACGCGCCTGTTCAGGCGCGAGGAAATCATGCCGCCGCAAAACTCGTTGAGCCACTTGCCGGAGGGGAAGGTGCCGGTGTCGTCGAAAATTTCGCGCATGCCGTATTGCACCACGAGTTGCTCTATTTCCGCCAGCACGTTTTCCGGCGCGCGGACGCGGTATTTGGGGTAGAGCGCCGTCCACGCGCAGAAGGTGCAACGACCGTAGGCGCAGTCGCGCCCGGCGGCGATGTAGGTGAACGGCAGGGCCTTGTAGAGCCGCTCGCCGTACCTGCGCCAGCCGGTGAGTTCGCGGTCTATGAACGGAAGCGCGCTTAAGCCCGCCGCCGGATTAAAGGGTCCCGAATTTTTGATTGCCGCGCCTTCGCGGTAATAGATTCCCGGCGGCAGAGGAGAACCAGCGGCGATGTGGCGCGCGATGCCGAGCAGTGAGAAATCGTAATCGCCGCCGGTGATGATGAAGTCCGCAGGGCTGTTGCGGAGGCTCTCTTCCGGCAGGGCGGTTGCGTGGTCGCCCATCAGGACGAGTTTCGTTTCCGGCAGCCATTCGCGCATTCGCGCGAGCATCCGCCAGTGCTGCCGGACGACGGGCGTTTTTGTTTCAGTTGCGATGAGGTCCGGGCGGATTGTCAGCAGATAACGTTCGTACGCGCTCCACGACAGACCTTCGGCGATGGCGTCTTTCCAAAGGACGTCGAAGTCCGCGCTTTTGAGGAGGGTTGCGGCTGAGGCCGGGACGAGCGGATAGATGAACGTCGGGCGGCGGAACCACTGGAACTGCCGGTTCTGGCCGAGGGTCGGCGTGCCTGGGCCAGTGAGCGGAGGATATGTAATGAGAATTCTCATTGCTCTTCCTCCATTCGCCGCGACAACAGGCCGCCGATGAAGAAAACGCCGTAAGTCAGATGCGTCAGGATGATGCCCAAAGCCACCGCCCAGAACCAGCGGAGGCCCACTGACAGGATGCCCTCAAAGATCGTCGTGACGGTGTAAAGCCCCATGACCGCCGCGTACGGGATCAGCAGAGTGGCGTTGAATAATCCGGGAAGCCAGCCGAGCGCGATGATCAATATCCAAAGGCTCGGCAGGAAAAACGCAAGCCTCCGGGATGTCCGGGGGAAACGCTTCACGAAGTAGCCGCGATGCAGGGCGTAGCGCCGGATTTGCCCCAGGTGTTCGCGGAACAGCGGCCGCCGGTGGTGATAAACAATCACGTCGGGGTCGTACACTATCTTCTTTCCGAGTCGCCCCGTGAGTTTCTCGCAGAGCACGGTGTCCTCGCCGGGCCAGAATTTGCAGCCGAACCCGCCGACGGCGTCGAAGTCCTCCTTGCGGACGATAAGATTGCACGTCGGGAATTCGCGGACGTATCCGCGGCGGCGGGGGATGTAGCGGTAGCGCTCCGTCCCTCCGCCGAGCAGCGAGCCGAGGACTGCGTCGCCGCAGCGTTCAAGCGGCGTGTGGTCTTCCGGGCAGAGGTTCGGCCCGCCTACGGCCGCGACGGCGGGATCGCCGAAGTTCGCCGCCGCCAAGCGGAGCCAGTCCTGCGGCGGGAAAGCGTCGTCGTCGATGAACGCCAGCAGGCGTCCGCCGCTTGCCGAAGCCGCTTCGTCGCGCTTGACGGAAGGGGAGCGCGTCGCGGAGACGCTGATGTCGAACCGCCTGCCGCCGCCGTCGAGGCCGTTCTCGCGCTTGGTCCGCTCGATGGCCGCCTTGTCAGCGCCTTCCGGCGCGGCGTCGAGCACGAGGATGATTTCAAAATCCGGATAGTCCAATTTGGCGCAGGCCTCAAGGCACTTCAGCAGGCGCGGATTGCTTGCGCCGCCGGCCACGATGACGGATGCGGGCGGGCACTCGCGCGCGACGAGGCGCGGGCGGTCGTAGAACTTCAGCGCGCGCAGTCTGTAGAAGACCGCGAGAGTGTCGCGTACGGCGGCAAATCCTTCGCCGGGCGTGATGCGGCTGAGGGGGCGCGTGAAGCGCATCGTGACGGGCGCTTCCGCTATTTTGAAGCCGCGGCGATGAAGATTGACCAGGAGTTCGATGTCGAACGCGAAGCGTTTGACGACCAGAAGCGGCAGGACCGCAAGCAGCGCGTCTCGCCGGAATAGTTTTATGCCCGTCTGCGAATCCGTGAGGCCCAGCCCGAAAAGAATTCGCACAAGCGTGTAGTATGCGAAACTGATGATTCGGCGGAGCGGCGGATACTCGACCTGCGATTCGGGATGGCGTTTTGAGCCGATGACCGCGTCGGCGTTTTCGCGCCGCATGACTTCGTACAGGCGGGCGAACTGTTCCGCGTGCAAATCGAGGTCGGCGTCGAGGAAGCCGATGTAATCGCCTTTCGCGACAGCGGCGCCTTTTCGCAAGGCCCAGCCTTTCCCGGCGTTGGGGCGGGTCTCGACGACTTTCACGCGGCCGTCTTTGCGTGAAATTTCAAGGGCGGCGGCGTAAGTGCCGTCAGCGCTGCCGTCGTCGGAGATGATGATTTCAAAAGCGTCCGCTATCTCCGAGGCGGCGCGGGAAATTACGGCGACATTGCCCGCGATGGCCGCGGCCTCGTTGTATGCGGGCACGACTATGCTCAGCAGCCCGGGAATCTTAAGCGTGGTGTTGGACAACTCTCTTACCCGTCAGTTCAACGAACAGCATCGACGCGACCACGATTATCCCGAAAACGCCGATTGCCGTGATAACGCTCCAGATGCTCATGCGGAAGGCGTACAGCAGGACGAGATGTATCATCGCGGCGGGCACCAGCACCGCGAGAAACCGCCACCGCCCGCGCGCGATGGAAAACTGCGCCAGCACGTTGACCAGCGCGTAAGGGGTGACGGCGAGGCAGTAGAGGCGCGAAAGCGCGCCCGCGCCGACGTAGTTGCTCTCGCCCATCAACAATTTCGCCACCGAGGTGGAAGCCGCGAACCACCATCCCGCCATTGCGAGGAGGCAGACCCCCGCGGCTAGTCCCAGGCACTTCCAGAGAAGCGGGACGGTTGACTCCCCGCGCAGGTGCCGCTCCGTAACCTTCGGAAACATTGCGGCTATGAAGGGGACCGGCGCATATATTAAAACCAGGCCGACGTTCTTGGCGGAGGAAAAGACATCGGCCTGCGCTTTTATGAGCAGCCTCACCATCACCTCGTCCGAGAAAAACATGATGGATATTGCGCTGAGCGCAACCGCCGAAAGGCCGAGATAGGCGATCTCCGGCGGTTTCGCGGCAGGGGCGGTCTGCACGGGGGCGGCGTGGTTGAAGCGTGTAAGGGCGAAGACCGCAAAAGCCGCGCCGATGACGTATGCGCTGAGGATTCCCAATATCCCGCCGACGACCGCAAGCCCAGCCGCAAAAAATGCCATGCCGAACAGCAACTTGCTCCCCCCGAAGACGAGCCAGTACAGCGCCATCCAGCCATACCGCTGGCGGCCCTGCAACAGTCCATTAAACAGCGGCGACAGGACGACGAATATGACGCACGCCGCAAAGATTTCCGTGATGACCGGGTCCTCCGGCGCAACGGCCCCACGGAGGAGAAGGCCGAGGACCAGCACGATTGCGCCCGCCGCCAGCCCGACGAGCGCGAAGACGCGCAGGGAAGAGCCGGTGAACCGCCGCATGCCGCCCGCGTCGCCGGATACGACGTAGTGCGACGACCTGTGGGAAGCCCACGCGGTGAGCGCGCTGAGCGGGGTGGCCACGATGCCCAGCATGGCGATGAAAGAGCCGAGCCGTGAATAGTCAACCTTGAGAAAGTTGACCATAAAGACTTTGAAAAGGAGGTTGAAAATCTGCGGGAGCGTGAGAATCACGGCGTCCCGGAGGATTCTGTCCTTTTTCGGCATAGGCCCGGTCTTCTTGGAGATTCCCCTCGCGTAAAGGACAGATTATACTTCTGGCATATCCCCAGCGCAACGACGCAGCGGTTTCCGGCGGTGTTCGCCGTCAGCAAAGGTGAGACATCTATGAAAAAGCGGGTCAAGCCCATGTGCGGTTTTTGTGCCTCGCCGGGAGCGTAAGAGATTGGCAGCGTTTTGACATGCATATACGAGCATGTCGCGCCAAAGGCGCGAAAAGGATGAAGGATGAATTATGAAGGATGAAGTGAAGAGAGTTGAAAGCAGAAGTTCTTTGCGTTCTTGGCGCGCTTGGCGGTTAATTTGTGATGCCGTGTGCGGCGCGTCAGTCGTAGTCGGCCTTGAGTTCCACGAGGGCTTCGCGGGCGGCGTTCTGCTCCGCCTCCTTTTTGGAGTTGCCCCAGGCGGCCTTGAAGGCGCGGCCGCCGACTTTTGCGGTGACCTCGAAATTTTTGGAATGGTCGGGGCCGTCTTCCTGGACCACTTCGTACGTGGGCGTTGCGGCGAAGTGTTTCTGCGAATATTGCTGGAGGATGGACTTCCAGTTGCGCTGGTGCTGGTTCTGGAGGACGTGGACTATTTCGTCAGAGAGATTGTCCAGGACGAATTTCTTTGCATACTGGATGCCGCTGTCGAGGTAGATCGCGGCGATGATGGCCTCGAAGAGGTTGGCGAGAATGGAACGGGGGATGGTGCGCTTTTTCAGGATGCCCTTGCCGACGGAGACGTAATTGTGCAGGCCCTTGCGCTGGACTACCTGCGCGAGGGTGGGCGAGGAAACGACGACTGATTTTATCTTGGTAAGGTCCCCTTCGTCGTATTCCGGAAAGCAGGAGAAGAGGTGCTCCGAGACGATCATGCCCAGGATCGCGTCTCCGAGGAACTCCATGCGTTCGTTGGAGGGGCATGTGGAGGATTTGATTGAAGAATGCGTAAGCGCGCGGTCGAGCAGTTTGACGTCCTTGAACCTGTATTCAAGGGTCTGCTGACACCTTTCGAGATTGTCCATAAGGTATTCCTGCCTCAATTTATTGAGAAAACAACATGTCTCAGAACGGTATCAAGGGGGTTTCCTCGGGGGCACTATTGTTCCCGAGGATCAGGCAGGAATCAAATTTGCCCTCACGTCGTTCATGTCGTAAGATGAGAGAAAACTGGATGCCTGCTTCCCTGATAAAGTAACATAATTCTATCACGATTCCGATGTAAAATCAAGACCTATCCTTAAAACATTTTGGCGTTACTACCGGCCGGCAGTCTGCGGCGGCATGCCTGCCGTGCCCTGGCGGATTGGCCGTGAATTCGCTTGCATTCCGGCTGTGGAGTGGGGTAGAATCCGGGTTTGCCGTGGGTACGGCATTGAGCGAAATATGCGCCCGTAGCTCAGGTGGATAGAGCGTGTGTTTCCTAAACACAAGGCCGCTGGTTCGAGTCCAGCCGGGCGTATGACATAACTATTTGCGCCCGCCGCCTGCCGCGCAGGGGACGCTCTGTTTGGAGCGCCCGCCGCGGGTTTTCGGCGCGGCCTTCCACCAAACCAGTAGCGGTGGCCAATGGCAGATATCAGAAGCCGCAAGAAACCTGTTAAGGACAAGAAGAAAGACGCCTTGCTCACCTTCGGCGACAAGGCGATGGAACTCGCGCAGAAACACGCCGTGTTGATCACGGCGGTGGTGGCTTTGGTCGTTGTGGGCGTTTTTGTGGTTTTCATCATGTCTCACAACGCGCAGGCGCGCGAGATAAAGACCAGTGACGACCTGCATACCTTTCTTGTCGAAATGTATGCATCGCCTTCCGCCGACGCCGCGCTCCTCGGGGCGGACAAATTGGACAACCTTTGCAGCAGCGTCAAGGGGGACAAGAAGCTCTATCCCCTGGTCGCCTTTTCTTATGCCCGGGCGTGTTATGATTTGGGCGTCAGATTTGACAGCGTTGAACTGCTCGACAGGTGCGTTACGCTTTGCAAAGACCTTTTGCAGAATTATCCCGATTCGCCCGTCACGCAGATGAAGGATTTCGCCAAGGTGGAAGGAAAAAAGACGGGTGAGAACCTTGTGGTGGTGCTTCGCGATAACGCGGAACTTGCGAAAAAGGACATCGAATCCGCGGACTACAAGAAGGCAACCAGCGGCGAGGGCGTGGTCGAGAAAGGGTCCGAGACTCCGCCTCCGCCCGAGATCCCAGCCGAGGGCCAGCCATAAAGGGCACTCGTTCCGTCGCTCATCTTCCCGGTTGAAATACTTCCCACCCACAATATATCCATGGTCTACCGTAGGTCATAGGCTTACGACTTCAAGTCATCCTTGCGGATCATGCGCTTGGTTCCCGGCATGCGGAACCGGTAGTCTTTGGGTTTGACCGCGAGCACGGGACAGGGCGCCTTGCGCACGACTTTCTCCGCGACACTGCCGAACAGGATATGGTCAAGCCCGCTGCGGCCGTGAGTGCCGATGACGACAAGGTCAATGTCTTCGCGGGCAGCCACGCGAACGATTTCAATGTAGGGGTGTCCCTCCAAAACGCGCTGCTCAATTTCGACGTCCTTCGTGTCAAAGTCGGCCAGCATTTCGGTGAATTTGCCCAGCGCTATCTTCTTGAGCGCTTCAAAGACCTGCTCCTGCGGCATCATGTGTATATGGAAGATGCTCTCATAGACGCGGAAGTCCACCACGTGGAGCAGTATGATCCGTGAGTGGTACTGCCTTGCGAGAGACAGGCCGTAACCAAAGGCATCGCTGGAACACTGGGAGAAATCAACCGGGACAAGTATCTTCTTGAACTGCGGCATCGCAGCCTCCTATCCGGCAAGCGTCCCCGGAATCGCGATATTTCCGGCGCGCGTTAAGTTTTTGCCTGAGGCGTCTCCTCAAGCCGGGCGTGCTTTTTCTTGAAGATGTCGTACGTCTGGTTATCAAACAACACGAAATATATCGTGTCAACAGTGGTCTTGCCTTTGAGGTGCGCGACACACTCGTCAAGCATTATTTCCGCGCACTCGTCAGCCGGAAAGCCCGCAATTCCCGCGCCCACCGCGGGGAACGCGATTGTCTTGACTTCCTTCTCGTTTGCCAGCCTCAGGCAATGGCGCGTGGACGAGCGGAGCGACCCCGCGGTTGTCCGCGCGCCGAGCGACATGCTCGCGGCGTGTATTACATACTTCGCCGCGAGGTCTCCCGCCCCGGTTACCGCGGCCTCGCCCACCCTCACGGGACCGTGGGCGTCGCACTCCTTCTGGACGGACGGCCCGCCTCTGCGGCGTATGGCGCCCGCCACGCCGCCGCCCATCTGCAAATCATTGTTCGCCGCGTTGACAATGGCGTCAACGGCCATCTCCGTGATGTCGCCCTGCTTGATGATGATTCTTTCCTTCATCATCGCTTCACGTCCTTCTTAATCAGGCCTGTAGTAATCTTTCCTGGTGTGGAACCTGTAAATTTCCACGACGGGGCCATTCGGGCCGATGGCGCGCAGGACCCATACGTAATCCTTCAGAGGTTCCAGCGCATCGTAGCCTTCCGTCAGGAAAATCCCCTCGGCGGAGAACCGCTTTCTGAGCATGTCGAGGTTTGAAAGGGGAACGGACTGTTCCAGCGCTTCATTGAATTTCGTGATTTTGAGAATGGGCTGGCCCACGGCCTCCTTGGTCTCGACGCGGAAATCAACGGCGCGGTAAAGTTCAAATTGCAGGTCCTTGACGGGTTGCTTCGCCTTCCACGAGAAGGTCGGCAGGAACTCCACCTCCATTGCGTTCTTCTTCGGGCTGACGTTCTTGAACATGGCGCTGCTGCATCCGGCCGCCGACAGCGCGAGCAGAAGAAAAGGCAGAAACAGCGCGGCCCCAAGCCGTAATCTTTTTTCCATAACGTCCTCCTTCAATGAAACAATAAATCTCTTCATCCTGAAATCATTGCTCCTGAATATTCTATTTGCCGACCCCGCCTCGCGCAAGGATTTTCGCGATTGGCTCGCTCCCGCCCTCGCCTTCCGCCGCAAGCCCCGCACCCGAAAGGACCCCTGGTCCGTGGATTTCCGCCATGTCGTCTTAACGGTTTTAGGGCATTGTGCCCTAAATTTCGATACCCCCCTCCCCCCCTGTTTCTTTTAACATGCCATGCTGCTAAACGTTAACGTTTTTTGACGCCTTCTGATGTACCCTATTTTAGGGCATTATAGGGCATTTTAGGGTACATGTCCCCTAAAATTAAGGACACATGTCGCGCGCCAAGACTTTCGCATTTTGCGGCAAAATGCGACAGTTACTTCCGCATTTCTTTCGCATTTTTTCGCATTATTGTCGCATTTTTCGCATTTTTGCTTCATCCTTTTCCGGCCATTACCGCATATATCACTTGCCCTTACGTGCGTTTCCCCGTGAGCCGACTGTCGCATTTTTCGCATTTTCCCGCAGAACTTGTCCCGCCTTCCGCAGGACTTGTCCCGCCCTCCGCGGGATGGCCGCCGCCGCGCGAAAAAACGAAGAGCGAAAAACGAAAAATTAAAATCCCCCTGTTTTTGGTTTTTCGTTCGCCTGCACACCGCACCATGTTCCCAAGTACACATGATAGTGTGTGCGCATGGCGAAGCATATCCCGCCAACTTGCGAGCGTCAAGGACTTTTTGGAAAATTTTTTAGGAAACCCGCCGGAGGCGGGCAAGCCGCAGACTTGTGCGCCTATGGCGCATTTCGCAGATTACACAGACGACGTTTCGGCGTCCCGATGTAGTTTATCGGGATTACACAGATTGGCAATGGAAGAGCGAAGAACGATAGGGGGAAAAGTATTTTTGTTTTTCGTTTTTGATTTTCTCTCACCGCAGAGACCCGCCCGAAGGCGAGGTTCCGCCGAAGGGCGAGATGTCCCCGATCATATCGGGGCACTCGCCAAAGGCGGACGCAAAGGGCGCAAAGATTCTCTACTTTCACCTGCTCACGTGTTCGACTGTTCTCCGCGCAGCGGGGCCGCAGATGGCCGCAGATGAACTGATGGAAGAGCGAAGGCAGAAAACAAAAATTCATTTTCCCTTTTTAATTCATTCACCACCAAGGCGCCAAGAACGTTTTTATCTACTTATATCTTTGTGTCTTCGTGTCTTTGTGGTTAAGAAGGTCTATTCGTCTTCGTCGGGGAGGATGCCGTAGCCGAAGCCCCGCTCTTTTTGCTTTTCCTCTTTGCGTTCAGGCTCTGGAGGTTTCTGCGGCGCGGCGGGTTTCGGCGCGGCGGCTTCAGCGCCGGCCTCCTCGCCGCTCGCTGCGACCGCTTCTCTGCGTTCCTCGGCTGCCGGGGCGGGAGGCTCGGACTCTTCGTGCGGCGGCTCCGGCGTGGGAATCATAGGCGGATGTTCTTTTTCCAATTCCTTTGCTACTGCTTCCGGTGCGGGCGTTACCTGCGCAGGCTCCGCCGGGGTTGCTTCCTGAACAGGCGCTGCTGGCGGCACTACTTGCGCAGGCTCCGCCGGGGCTACTTCCTGAACAGGCGCTGTTGGCGGCACTGCTTGCGCTGGCTCCGCCGGCGTTGCTTCCTGAACAGGCGCTGTTGGCGGCACTGCTTGCGCAGGTTCCGGCGGTGGCGAGGGTTCGGGCATTCGCGGCGCTTCCGCCGCTTTAACGGCTTCGGGCTGGGAGGGGCGCGGCGGCGGCTCGACGATGATGGGGATGGGCCGCGGGTGCACGCTGATGCCAAGCACGGTTTCCACGTATGTCTTGCTTGTCTGGGCGCTCTCTTTCGGCGTGAGGCGCGTCTTGTCCAGTTCAATCGTTATGATTCCATTGTAGTTTGCGCCGTGGAGTGTCTCGACGATTGCGGGGAAATCCACGCAGCCTTTGCCCAGTTCCGTAAAATAGGACTCGGTGTTTTGGCCGGCGGGGTCGGAGGCGCTCTGCGCGGCGAAGTCCTTGAAATGGATGTGGCCGATCCGATTGATGTGCGCGCGGACCGCCTCGGCGACGTTCTCGCCGAGTTTCGCCAGGTGGCCCGTGTCGGGGCAGAGATAGACAAGCGAGGGGTCGGTAAGTTCCAGAATCTTTTCCGTTTCGGCGCGTGTCTCGATGACGCTGCCCGGGCGCGGCAGGACGCATGTTTTTATGCGCAGGCGCTTCGAGTATTCGCCGATTTGATTGCAGAGTTCGGCCATGCGCTTGAAGTCGTCGTCGGAGGAGGGGCCTTCAGCGCGGCGAGGCCCGGCGTTGAGGACAAGGACGCCGGCCCTGTTGCCGCAAAGGAATTCGCAGATCATCTTGCTGAAAGCGGCTTCCTTTTCAAGTTCCTCCGCGGTGCCGGCAGGTCCGGCGTGGCTGCTCATCGCGGCGAGCCTCAGTCCGCGCAGCGCGAGCATCTGCCGGAACACGTTGAGTTTGTCGTAGTATTGCTTGACCAGTTCCCCGGAAGCCTCTATCCCCCAGAAGCCGAGGTCGCAAAGGTCATCCGTGCACTGCGCGAGGCCGTCGCGGCCCCACGTGGAGCAATCATAAGCAATGCGAATATCAGCCATGCAAACTCCCTGACTTCACGGACAGGCGGGGCGACCGCCTTTGCGTTCATAAGGTTTCTCGGCGGACGATTGGAATAACATCGGATAGTGAAACATTTTTACGCGGCAAGTGCAATAGGATTGGTTCAATCGACTTGTCGGACCTGTCCGACCTGTCTGACTGGTCCGACGCTTTCAGTGAAATAGACGCCGCAAGGGGCTTTTCATAGTATTTTAGCGTGCTATAATGTCGCTGACCGTCTTCGACGGATTTGACCGGCTTGCCCGGCAATAGAGGACAAGGCAGTTATGGAATCCGGCGCCATGGCAAAAAGCGAACGCGTGGATGTTCTGGGGTTGGGCATCGACAACATGTCCCTTGACGAGGCGCTGGAACGCATTGTCGCCCTCATAGAGGCCCGCAGTCCGTGCTTCGGCGTTACGCCCAATGTTGACCATACCAATCACCATCGCAGGCACGAAAAGTACCGCCGACTGCTGGGGGAAGCGGCGCTCGTAATGCCCGACGGGGTGCCGTTGCTGTGGGCTGCCTGTCTTCTCGGCGGGAGACTGAAGGGCCGCGTCAACGGCACCGACCTGTTTGTGCGAATGGCGAAGAGATGCGCGCAAAAGGGGTTCAAAATGTTTTTGCTGGGAGCAATGCCCGAGGCGCTCAGCGCGTGCGTGTCGAAACTTGCCGTTGAAAACCCCGGCCTGCGGATAGCGGGGTCGTACTCGCCTCCGGTCGGATTTACCCGCGATGAAAATGAAAACCGCAAAATGATCGAGATGATTCGGCATGCCGCGCCCGATATACTCTTCCTCGGTTTGCCGGGGCCGATGGGGGAATACTGGATATATGATCACTATCGTGAGACAGGCGTTCCATTTTCCATCAACGTCGGGGCGTCGTTTGATTTCGTCGGAGGCGTTGCGCGCCGTGCGCCGCCCTTTATGCGGAAGCACGGGCTGGAGTGGCTGTTCAGGCTCGTCGCGCAGCCCCGCAAACTATGGAAACGTTATCTCATCGGCAACACGATATTCCTCGGACGCGTGTTCGCGCAGGCGACAAGGCGTCTTATGCGGAAGGTCTTCAGTCGCGGCAGCGAAAGGGAAGCGGCCAACTCGAATCACGCCTGATAACCGCACGCCAGGTATTCCGCTTGGAGAATCCCGCAAAATAACGGAATTGCGTCTTTGACGCATGCAATAACGTGAGCCTATTTTCGCGGGTCTTTTCACTGCAAAAGGGGGATGGTTCGCTTCAGCGGATTAAGCCGGTCATCACGATGGCTGGCTGGCAAAGGCGCAACATATACATTGCAGGGCGCATGATTTTTACTGCACCGGGGCGGCTAAAACCCGTTTTGCAAAAACATAACTCTTTTATTTATAGCAATTTATAAAATTTGGGCAAACGCGAATATAGGCACTATATTTGCGTTCCATATGGTGCGTCGTTTTATGCCCGCCCAGACTATGCAGTTAGAGAGGGTGGGAGAGGAGGAAGTTGTAGAGAAGATATTTTGGCTATGCAGCCAAGGAGTCTTATGGAGATCATCCCGGTATTGAAAAGCGTGTTTTTGCTCCTGTATCTTGCCATACTTCTCATTTTTGCGATTTATGGCGCTCATCGTTATTTCCTGCTTTACCTGTACTACCGGCACAGACATAATGTGCCCAAGCCCCAGGGGACCTTCAAGGAACTTCCCATCATCACCGTGCAGTTGCCCATGTACAACGAAAAGTACGTGGCGCCCCGGCTCATCGACGCGGTGATGGAACTCGATTATCCCGGGGACCGCCTTGAAATTCAGGTGCTCGACGACAGCACGGACGACACCACCGAAATCATGGCGCAGAAGGTGGAAGAGGCGAGGGCGAAAGGGCTTGACATAAAACTGATTCATCGCGCCAACCGTACCGGCTACAAGGCCGGCGCGCTCCAGAACGGACTGAAGACCGCAAAGGGCGAGTTCATCGCGATCTTCGATGCGGACTTCATCCCGAACCCGAAATTATTCAAGGAAACGATAGACTTCTTCACCGACCCCGGCGTCGCGCTGGTGCAGTCGCGCTGGGGCCATGTAAACCGCGAATTTTCGATACTGACCGAAATCCAGGCGATATTCCTTGACGGCCATTTCGTCATAGAGCACGGCGCGCGCTCGCGCTCCGGCAGGTTCTTCAACTTCAACGGCACCGCCGGAATCTGGCGCAAGGCCACGATCCTTGACGCGGGCGGCTGGCAGCACGACACCCTGACGGAGGACCTGGACCTCAGTTACCGCGCGCAACTGAAGGGCTGGCGTTTCATCTATGTGCCGAACCTCGTCTCACCGGCGGAACTGCCCGTGGACATGAACGCATTCAAGAGCCAGCAGCACCACTGGACCAAGGGAAGCATCCAGACCTGCATGAAGATGCTGCCCAAGATATGGAAGTCCACCGCCCCGCTGAAATCCAAGATAGAGGCGACCTTCCACCTGACAAGCAACTACTGCTACCTCCTGATGGTCGCGCTTGCGGCGATGATTCTCCCCTCCATGTACCTGAGAAGTTATAACATCGCCAACCTCAAGCCGTTCCTGGCGCTCGACATCCCGATGTTCGTCACGGCGATGCTGTCCTTCCTCGTGTTCTACACGATGGCGCAGTACGAGCAGTCCAGCAGGTGGTACACAAAACTCATCTACGTGCCGATGCTCGTGGCGCTGGGGGTGGGCCTGGTGCTGAACAACGCGAAGGCCGTGCTGGAGGCGATGTTCAAGAACGAGTCGCCGTTCCCGCGCACGCCCAAGTACAACGTTATGTCGCCCGAAGACAAGAAGAAATGGAAAAAGTGCGACTACAAGACCGGCAAGGGCGTCCTGCCCTACATCGAAATGATAATCGGTGTTTACTTCCTCGCGACCGCTTACATCGCCTTCATCAACAGGGCTTACATCGCCATGCCGCTGATGCTGGTCTTTTCCGGCGGGACGCTTTACGTCGGACTCCTTTCGCTCCTGCACAATTACGGCCTCGGCATGAAAAGCAAAGCGTCCTTCGGGCCGGAAGCCGTTGACTGCGCCGTCGTGGAAGAGGTCGAAAAAGAAGCCGCGTGATTTTTTCTTCCGCATCAACTTTCAAAAGGGCCGTTCGGCAAAAAAGTCGAACGGTCTTTTCTTCTGATTCGCAAGAGGTTATAATGAAAAGCATTGAGGGGGAAGGTTCAAACCGCTGAGGGAGGCGACGGGACTTCCAAACCGTCCAGAGCCATGGTATTTCGGAAAGGAAGGACAATGATAAAAATCAGCAAGAGCACTCGGCATGCGAAGATCACCGGCGACTTCGGTGAAACAGTGGTGTTATATTGGCTCTCCAAGTACGGATTCGAATGTGCGCGCGTTGACCACACTGGCATAGACATTATCGCCCGCAATCCTCATACCAAGGAAATCATGGGCATTTCCGTAAAAAGCCGCAGCCGAGTGGAAGGAACTGAAAATGTATCTGTTAGCATAAGCAATGACAGTTTCGACAAGGCCAAAGCAGCATGTTCCGCGTTCGGATGCATACCCTACTTTGCCATCGCTGCGGATGCCGGGGACACAATCCGAGTGTTTATCGTCCCGATGAGGCGACTCCTGGAGCTCTTTCCAAAGGGCAAGACGGTAAGCGATTGGAAGATGTCCACTCGGTATTTGAAACGTTACGCGGAGGATCCCGAAATCATGTCCTTTGAGTTCAGGGCGAAGACTACGAAATGGTGGCAGCAACAACGGCATCGAGCCCGTTTGGTGGCCCTGGTGCGAATTCCCAAAACCTGAGCACTGGCATTAGGCAGGTCGGCTCAAGAGTCGGCAAACGGCTTGAATGAAAGGTTTAGATTACCACGTGTCTCTTCCACGCCACTGATTGTGGCCGCAGGGCTTGCCATGCCAATCATAATGTAGCCGCACGGTTTACCGTGCCGATTTCTTTTGGGGCAAGGCAAGCCTTGCCGCTACGCGCTCAGGTCTCAAGCCTCAAGCCTGCGTCACCCGCGGTACAGGCGGCGCTGGAACATTTTGTTGTACTGAGTCCAGTTGCCCTCCGCCTCGCCCTCGCTTTCTATCGCGGCAGTGAACGCCGCCAGTTTCGCGTCAAGATTGTCCAGGTGATGCAGTGCTATTGATTCAATCGTCATCGGCAGTTTCGGCGAGCCGAACTCGTACTCGCCGTGGTGGCTGAGAATCAGGTGCTGCAGGCGCATCAGGAGTTCCTCCGGGAACTCCGGAATCTCGCGCACCTTGTCCTCGACCATCAGCACGCCCAGCACGATATGTCCCAGCAGTTCTCCCTTGTCCGTGTACTTGAAACCCGTCTCGCGGCTAAGTTCACCCATCTTGCCGATGTCGTGCAGTATGATCCCCGCCAGCAGGAGGTCCCGGTCGAGTTGCGGATAATTGGGCAGGACTTTCTCCGCGACATCGAGCACGGAGACCGTGTGTTCCAGCAGCCCCCCGATGTATGCGTGGTGATAACTCAACCCGGCGGGAGAGGACTTGAAGCCCTCCGCGATGGACGGGTCGTTCATTATTTTTTCGACGAGCGCGCGGAGATGCGGATTGCGTATCGACGCCGCCACGTTGAGCATCTTCTGCCACATCGCCCCGACATCCTGCGTCGTGTGAGGCAGGAGCCTGCTGATATCGACCTCCGAGGTCTTCACGGTGCGGATTTGGTCCACGACGACTTGCAGTTCGTCCTTGTAGGTTTCCACGGTTCCCTTGATGAGGGCGATGTCGGCATTGCGCAGCGCCTCGAAGAGCCCTTCGTTGGCGTCCCATTTCTTCGCGGAGAGCGTCCCCGTGCCGTCGCCGACTATCATATCGAGGTAAAACTTCCCGGCGCGCGTCTGCCGCAGGTCGCACCGCTTCAGGAGAAACGGCTGCTCGATTCTCTCTCCCCCGCGCAAATGTTCGATGTCTATGAATTCCATGATTTGTGCGTTCTCTCCGGTCGGACTTGTCCGACCCGTCCGACGTTCATCGGGCATCACCCGCCGCCCGCAAGCGCGGCCTCGCAATCCGCGAGACGCTTCTTGACGTCCTTGTAATCGTCGATGATGTCGAGGACCGCCTTGTACCGCTCAATTGCCAACGACCACTTCTTCTGGGACTGATACTGTACGCCCTTATTGTAGAGGAGCGCCACCTCGTCAAGGTCTTCCTGAATCTTCGTCATCTTTGCTGTGATGTCGGCGTAATCCTTGCGGATGGCCTCAACGGCCTTGTAGGCTTCCAGCGCCTCATTGAGTTTCTTCTCGGCGAGCAGCGCCTCCGCGCTGTCGTATCCCTCGCGCGCGCGCTTCAACTGGTCCGCCAGGGCCGCCGCGTCCTGGTAGTCAACCGCGGTGTCGAGCACCTTCTCGTACTGGGCGACCGCCAGGTCATACTTCTGGAGTTCGACGTTCACGTCCGTGGCGGCCTGCGCCTGTGCCTCATACTTCTTGCCGCGGTCGTAAGCCGACTTCGCCGTTATCAAATCCGCGTTTATGTCATCGAGCAGTTTGTCCGCGTCCTGGTACTTCGGCAGTTGAGCGGTGAGGCCTTCAAGCAGCCCCTTGGCGGAGACCAGTTTCTTCGCGGCCTGGTCGGCCACCGCCTTCTCGTAATCCGCTGAAGCCTTATCCAGCGCGGCGCGGCGCTCATCGACGGTCGCCTTCAGGTCGTCGTACGTCTCGTCTATCGCAAGGATGTCATCCATCTGCTTGAGCGCGCCCTCGTAGTCGCCCGCCGCCCATGAGGCGTCGGCCTCGCCCTTGAGCGCATCAAGCGCCGCGGTCAGTTTCTGCCGCGCCAGGTCTTTTCGCGTGGTGATGGCGAGCGCGTTCTTGTAGTCGTCCGCGGCCTGGGCGTAATCATTTTTCTCCATCATCATGTTGCCGTGCTGGATAAGCCCTTCGGCCTGGGCTTCGTTCTTCATGCGGTCAACGTCCTTCTGGTACTTCTTGTCGTACTTCAGCGCCTTCTCGTACTCTTTCTGGGCGAGCACCCATTTCCCCTGCTTTTCGTATGCCTGGCCGTTCTGGTAGAAACTGCCAGCGAGTAGGTTCACGACTTCCGTGCGTTTCTTCGTGTAGGTGGGGTTGTTGGGGTCTTTTGCGAGGGCCTTGTCAAGGTCGGCGAGTGCGCCGGTGTAGTTCTTCGCCTGGATTTTCGTGAGGGCGGAATTGTAGAACGCGGCCGCCTCCTGCTTCTGCGTGTTTATCATGTCGTTGGCGCGCTTGATGCCGTCAGCGGCCTGCGCGTTGCCGGGTTCCAGTTTCAAGGCCTCTTGGAACTTCGCCTTCGCGTCGCGCGGATTGCCCGCCTTCAGAAGGGCCTCGCCCTCGTTGAGCAGCGTTTGCAGGTTTTCCTGCTGCTGCAACAAGCCGGTCATGTTGTCCAGTTCAACCTTCGCCTTGTCGTGCTGCGGGTTTATGGCGAGGCACTGGGAGAATTCGTTTGATGCGCCGTCATAATCTTTCAGCCCTTTAGCGGCCATTCCTTTCTGATAGTGGTCTTCGGCGGCGGCGAGCAGTTCCTCGTGCTTCGTCTCGGCCTGCTTCTTCAGTTCCTGAGCCGAGTCGTTGTACGGATAGGCGGCTATCGCGTCGTCGCACAGTTGAATCACTTCGTCGATTTGCGGGACGGTGGTGATATCGCCTTCGAGTTTCGTGCGCGCCTTTGCGAGATTGCCCTCGTAAAGGTTCTGGGCGGATTGCATCTTGCGCGCCTCGGCTATCTTGTCGGCGGCGTCCTGGCGGGTGTAGTCAAGCCGCGCGGACTCCGTGAAGGCCGCGACGGCGTCGGCCCATTTCTGCTCGTTGAACTTCGCCATGCCGTCGTCGAACTTCGCCTGGGCGTTCTTCTTGATCGTATCGATGATTCCGTCCGCGCGCAGGATGCCCGCGTCGGCGTCGGGGTTCGGATCACAGAGCGTCTTGGCCCGCTCGAAGTTGTTCCGCGCCGTCTCCGCGGTCTTGAGGTCCACGTTCGGCCTGTCGAGCATGGCGTTGCCGTCCTTGATCAGCCTCTGCGAGTCGGCGATTTTCACCTTTATGTCCCGGACTTCCTTGAGCAGTTTGTTGGCCTCGTTGTTCTGCGGGTCTTTCTTTACGGCCTGGGCGAGGAGTTTCTCCGCGTCGTCGTAGCGCCGCTCGGCCATCGCCTGCTGGGCCTGGTTCGCAAGGTCAAGCGACTCCGCCTTGCGCTTGTCGCGTTCCGTGCACGCGTCGTTGTAAAGGGAATCAGCCTCGTCGATGATATATTGCGAGGCCTGGAGCCTGTTGCCTTCGTCGCGGGCCTTCGCGTAATCATTTATGGCGGCGTAGAGGTTGTTCGCGTCGTACATCTTTTTGCCGCGCGCGACGTAGGACTTTACAATCCAGTCCTTCGTGTCGGGATACTCATTTTTCGTATCCTTCGACAACGCCTGGTTGAATTGCGTGATGGCCCCGTCGTAGTCGCTCGCGTTGTAGCAGTCCTTGCCCTTGTTATACGAAGGGCCCGGCCCGCAGCCGACAAGCGCCGCGATCGCGAGGATGCCGAGCATTACGATAAGTATGTGACTTGTGCGTATCATGGCTAACCCTCCCACTTCGGATTTATGGTAAACGCGCCGGAGGCGCATAAACGATCTCCACCTGTTTCAGAGAATCGTCAATAGTTCTCTTTGCGTGGCGCTCTGCGATTTTGCGCCGCACCGTCTATTCCGTGATTTCTATTTCAACGAGGAGAACCTCATCGCCGCGCAACGCCGGCGCGTTTCATCTTCCTCGCATTGTGTGCTCAGGGTGCGCGTCGCCGACGATCTTGCGCACGTTTTCCTCGTTCACCGGCTGAATCACGCCCCGCTCCGTTATGATTGCGGTGATGTACCTCGCGGGCGTAACGTCAAACGCCGGGTTGTACATCTTTATACCGTCCGGCGCGATGGACTTGCCGAAGCCGTGGCTTATCTCGCGGCCGTCGCGCTCCTCAATCGGGATGTGGCTCCCGTCCGGAATCGAAAGGTCAAAGGTCGAAGACGGCGCGGCCACGTAAAACGGCACCCCGTGCTCGTGCGCCAGCACCGCCACGCTGTATGTCCCTATCTTGTTCGCCGTGTCGCCGTTCGCCGCGATCCTGTCCGCGCCGACGATGGCAAGGTTTACCCAGCCCTGCTTCATCACGTGGCCGGCCATGCTGTCGCAAATCAGCGTCACGTCGATTCCGGCGCGGTGCAACTCCCACGTCGTGAGCCGCGCGCCCTGAAGCAGCGGCCGCGTTTCGTCCGCATAGACCTTGATTTTCTTGCCGTTTTCGTGCGCGGTGAAGAGCACCGCCAGCGCCGTTCCGTAATCCGCGGTCGCCAGCCCGCCCGCGTTGCAGTGCGTCAGTATCGTGTCGCCGCTTTTCACGAACCGCGCGCCGTTAAGCCCGATGTCCCGGGACATTTTTTTGTCCTCGTCGCGGATTTTCAGCGCCTCCTCAAGCAGGATGCGCTTGAGTTCCTTGATCGACTTGTCGCGGTTCCTGTCCGCGATGCGGTGCATCCGCTCAAGCGCCCAGAAGAGGTTCACCGCGGTCGGCCGTGAAGAGGCGAGTTCGCCCGTTACCTCCTTGAGCGCCGCGTGGAATTCCTCGAAATTGCGCGGGTGGGCCTTCTGCATCCCCAGCACGGTCCCCAGCGCCCCCGCGATTCCTATCGCCGGCGCACCGCGTACGCGCAGGCGCTTGATCGCGTCCCACATCTCTTCAAGGTTGTGGATTTCGACTATCTTGAACTCTTCCGGAAGGAGAGTCTGGTCAACTATCGTTGCAACGCCGGTCTCGGCGTCGCCTTCCCAGTCTATGGTAGGTACAGGCATAAGTCCAGGTCAAAGGTCTTGTATGACTGGTCTGACCTGTTCAACAGGTCTAACCCTCACGTTATTTCGCTTCTTTCTGGATTTTCGCGTTCTTCTCCGCCACGCCCTTCGCGAGGCCGGCCTTGTATTCCTTCAGTTTCTTCGCGAGCGCCGCGTCCGCAACGGCGAGGATCTGCGCGGCGAATATCGCCGCGTTCTTCGCGCCCGTGTCTCCTATCGCCATCGTCGCCACCGGCACGCCCGAGGGCATCTGCACGGTGGAGAAAAGCGAATCCATCCCGCCCAGTTTCGACTGCATCGGCACGCCGATGACGGGAAGCGTCGTCATCGAGGCGATTACGCCGGCAAGGTGCGCCGCGCCGCCCGCCGCGGCGATTATCGCGCCGAAGCCTTCCTCGGAAGCGCCCGCCGCGAACTTGCGCACCGCCTCCGGCGACCTGTGCGCGCTCAATACGCGGACTTCGCACGGCACGCCGAAATCCTTCAGCGCCTTCACCGCCGCCTTCATGCACTCCCAGTCCGAATCGCTGCCCATGATGACTGCTATCTTCTTCAACTTCGCCTCCGCACTTACAGTTTCCTGCCGGTGAGCAGCCGGTACGCCTCGAGGTATTTTTCGCTCGTCTTGCGGATCACCTCCGGCGGCAGTTCCGGCGCTGGCGGCTTCTTATCCCACCCGATGCTCTCAAGATAATCTCGGACGAACTGCTTGTCAAACGATTCCTGCGCGCGCCCCGGCTGCCACCTGTCCGCCGGCCAGAAACGCGATGAGTCCGGCGTGAGCGCCTCGTCGGCCAGCGTAATCACGCCGTTGATGTCCGCCCATTCAAATTTCGTGTCGCAAATAATTATCCCGCGCGACATCGCGTACTTCCGCGCCTCGGCGTAAATCTCGACGCTCTTGTCGCGCATGGCCTCCGCGGTTTTCCGGCCCACCATTCCGCACACCCCGTCGAAGGTTATCGGCGTGTCGTGGCCTTCGCCGGCCTTCGTGGTCGGCGTGAAGATCGGCGTCTCCAGCATATCCGCTTCCCGAAGCCCCGGCGGGAGTTTTATGCCGCAGATTGTCCCGCTCGCGCGGTACTCCTTCCACGCCGACCCCGCAAGGTATCCCCGGACAACGCATTCTACGGGGAAGACTTTTCCTTTATTCACGAGCATGGCGCGCCCCTTGAGTTTCGCGGCGTGCTTTTTCACGGTGGGCGGCATTTCGCCGATGTCGGCGGTGATCATGTGGTTGGGGGCGATAGAGCGCGTCATCTCGAACCAGAACCGCGAAATCTGCGTAAGCGCCTCGCCCTTGCGCGGTATGCCAGTCGGCAGAACCACGTCGAACGCGGAAATGCGGTCGGTGGTTACGATGAGCAGTTTCCCGTCAATCTCGAATATGTCGCGGACTTTGCCCCGGCTGAAGGGGCGTAGTCCCGGAATGTCCGCTTTGAGCAAACACTCTTGAGTCATATTTCTCCTCGGTCAGGGGATAAGACGTGACCAGGTTTCAGAATGAGCATAATCTATTCTCTGCGTCGGCGAAAGTCAATCCTTCACTTTCACCCCGCGCGGAATAAGGGCGGCCTGGCAATATTTAGAACAAAGGGGGCCAGACCCCTTTTGTTCAAATCATGCCGAAATGTATTTGCGGCGAAGGGAAAGGGGGCTTTCGAAGGGCTTGTATTTTGCGGGCGTGCGGGGAGGGTGGGCCGGAATTCCGCGAGCGGCGCGGGACTCCAAGCAAAAATTTTTTCAATTCCGCTGTTTTTCCTATTGACATAATCGAGCGCGCGAAGTAATCTTTGCGCAACACTTGACTGGCGCGGGTTTCCGGGTCGAGTGCGCCCGAAACCCTTTAGCGGAAAGGGCCGCGAGCCGCCGGTCAAAAACGGGAAACAAAGCCGTGGCGTCACGGCAGGAATTTACTCTCCGCGCAGGCAGCGATTCATCCGCATAACACCGCGGATGGCAACGCGGAGAGCGACCGAAACAACTAACAGAAAGGGGGTGTTACGATGAACAAGGGCGAACTTATTTGCTGTGTAGCGAAGGAGTGCAAACTCCCCAAGTCTCAGGCGGAAAGGTGCTGCAACTCGGTTCTTGATAACATCAAGAAGGGCGTGAAGGGCGATAAGAACGTTACTCTTATCGGATTCGGAACCTTCACGGTGAAGAACCGCAAGGCCCGCATGGGACGCAACCCGCAGACCGGCGAGACCATTAAGATTAAGGCCAGCAGGACCGTAGGCTTCAAGGCCGGCGAGGCTTTCAAGAAGATGGTCTGACCGCAAGGCCAAAAGTAAATTACTGCAGATAAAACGAGAGCAGGGGAAACGCAACTAAACGTGTTTCCCCTGCTCTTTTTTCAGGCGAAACGGACTTCACCGCTTCCCCGCACGATCTCGCCGATAATCCCCGCGCCCCACTTCATGCGCTTGATGCGCTTCACGATGGCGTCCGCGTAATAGGGCGGAGCGACGATTACCATCCCGATGCCCATGTTGAACACGTTGAACATCTCGCGGATGTCGATGTCGCCGACCTTCTGGATGAGTTCAAACACGGGCGGCACCTGCCATGAGCCGCGGCGGAAGACGACGTCAACGTTCTTCGGCAGAACACGCGGCACGTTGCCGGGCAGGCCGCTCCCGGTGATATGCGCGATGGCCTTGATGATGTGCTTCACCTTGTATTCCGCGCAGATTCTCTTGATTATCTTCGCGTAGATTTTTGTGGGCTTGAGCAGTTCCTCGCCGAGCGCGCAGCCGAACTCCGCGATCTTGGTTTCGAGCGGCATCTTCGCGTCGTCGAGCAGGACGCGCCGCACGAGCGAATAGCCGTTGCTGTGCACGCCGGATGAGTTCAGCCCTATGACGACGTCGCCGGGCGTCACGCGGCTGCCGGTAATTATGTTTCCCCGCGAGACCACGCCCACCGCGAAGCCGGCGAGGTCGAACTCTTCGTCCCGGTAGAACCCCGGCATCTCCGCCGTCTCCCCGCCCAGAAGCGCGCACCCCGACTGCACGCATCCCTCTGTGATGCCTTTCATCACCTCGTACAATTGTTGCTGGCTGATTTTTCCGGTGGCGATGTAGTCGAGGAAGAAGAGCGGCTCCGCGCCGGTGACGATGAGGTCGTTGACGGACATCGCCACGAGGTCTATGCCGACGGTGTCGTACTTCCGCATGGCGAAGGCGATCTTGAGTTTCGTGCCCACCCCGTCGGCGCATGCGACGAGCACGGGCCGGCGGTAGCGGCGCGCGAAGAGTTTCTGGTCGTAGTCCAGCGAGAACAGCCCCGCGAATCCGTCCGGGAGTTCGAGCATACGCGGGGTTTTGGTCTTCTTGACCAGTTCGCTTATCGCCGTGACGAACTTATCGCCGGCCTCGATATCAACGCCGGCCTTTCTGTAGGTCATTCGACCGCTGTTGCCGTTGTTACTCACGCTTTTTCTCCTGTTCGGTAAACGCTCTCTATTTTGACCCGCCGCAATCACGGCGCAGGCAGTCGGTCATTTCCTTCGTCCGCACGGGGTAGCGCCCGGTGAAGCAGGAGGTGCAGTAGTGGGCCGCCGGCCCGCTCACGCAACTGAGCATTTCATCGAGCGGCAGATACGCCAGCGAGGTCAGGCCCAGATAGCGCCGGATTTCCTCCGGCGAGTTGTGCGAGGCGAGCAGTTCCTTCCTCGTCGGGAAATTTATTCCGTAGAAGCATGGCGAGATAATCGGCGGGCACGTTACGCGGAGATGCACCTCTTTCGGCCCTGCGTCCCACAGGTACCGGATTATCTGCCGCACCGTCGTGCCGCGCACGATGGAGTCCTCCACGACGACCACGCGCTTGCCGTGGACGACCGATTTCACAACGTCCAGTTTTATGCGCACCGCCTTTTCCCGCTCCACCTGAAAGGGCTGGATGAACGTCCGCCCGACGTAATGGTTCCTGATGAAGCCGCGGTCCTGCGGGAGGTTGGAGCGCGCCTCGTAGCCGATTGCCGCCGAGTTGCCGGAGTCCGGCACACTGATGACCACGTCGGCGTCAACAGGATAGACCTCGGCCAGTTTCGCGCCGAGCCGCTTGCGCACCTCGTGGACGACGTCGCCGAAAATGATACTGCTGGGCCGGGCGAAGTAGATGTGTTCGAAGATGCAGTGTTTCGGCCGTACTGCGGACTTGGCGCAGAACATCGAAGACTTAACGCCATTCTTGCTTATCCGCAGGACTTCCCCCGGCTCAAGTTCTCGCACGAACTCCGCGCCGGCGGGCGTGAGCGCGCACGACTCGCTGGACAGGACATATCCGCCGCCCTTCACGCGCCCCAGGCAAAGCGGCCGCCAGCCGTGCGAATCCCGCACGCCTATCATCTCGTCCGGCGTCAGGAGTATCAGCGAGAATGAGCCTTTCAAATCCCGCAGGCAGCGCTCAAGCGCGTCCTTCTTTCCCGCGCGCGATGGGTGCGCCATGAGGTGGCCGAGGATTTCGCTGTCGTTGGTCGTCTGGAAGATTGACCCCTTGCGCTCGTAGCGGTTGCGAAGTTCCAGCGCGTTGACGAGGTTTCCGTTGTGCGCGACCGCGAGTTGTCCGCCGGCGTACGAGATGAGAATGGGCTGGGCGTTCAGGATTGTGCTTGCGCCGGTGGTGGAGTAGCGCACGTGGCCGACCGCCACGGGGTTTGCGAGGCGGTTGAGGATCTCCTCGTTGAACACCTCGACCACGAGCCCCATGCCGCGGTGGCCGATGATGGAGCGGCCGTCGGAGGTGGCCATTCCGGCGCTTTCCTGCCCGCGGTGCTGAAGCGCGTAAAGGCCCCAGTACGCCCGCTCCACGGCGTCCCTGCAGCCGAACACGCCGAACAGCCCGCAGTTTTCGGTAATCTCCGCCAATCATCCCTCGCGAAAAGTGTCGCTGGTATGATAGCAGAAGAAGCGCGCCCGGTCAATTGCGCGGGTGTTAAAGGACGCGGCAACAAAAAGGCGGCACTCATCGCGCCGCCTTCTCACCTTCCGCTATTGTCTGGTCAGCGCATTTTCCTTTTCAATATGAGCCCTGCCATTCCCATCAGCGCCGGCGCCATCAGCATCAACGCCGTCGGCTCAGGAATGCTGCTGTACTTGAGGAGCAAAGCGTTGCTCTCCTGCCCCAAATCGTTGCGCAGTTCCGTACCCGATACGTAGATTGCATCGCCTGAGGGGGTTACTGCAATGCCATCACCAAGGTCCCACTCATGGGCGGGGCTGTCGTAGGTCTTTGTCCACAGGACATTGCCGTTCGGGTCATACTCACGTGTCCAGATGTTATACCATTGATCAAGATCAAATCGCACCTCTCCGCCTGTGACATAGACATTGCCTGCGGCGTCCAATGCAATACCGCAACCATCATCATCATTATGCGCCGGGCTGTCGTACGTCTGCATCCACAGAAAGTTGCCGTTCGCGTCGTACTTCCGCAGCAAGATGTTGTACGACTGGCCAAGGTCAGAGCGGACCTCGCAACCCGTCACATAAACGTTGCCCTGGCTGTCCACAACAACACCGCTGCCTTGGTCAAGGTCGTGCGCTGGGCTGTCGTACGTCTGTGTCCATATTGTGTTGCCGCTGGCATCGTATTTTCGCAGCCAGACATTGGAATTCTGGCCTTCGACGTATTGATAGCCGGTTACGTAGGCATTGCCGTATTGGTCCGTTGTGACACCCATGCCCCAGTTGCGCTCAACGGAGACACTATGCGTCGGGTTGGTGTAGGAGCGGTCCCACAAGAGGTTCCCGTTAGCGTCATATTTCCACAGCACCATGTTATGCGTTTGGTTCAGGTCGGCGCGGTCCACCATGCCCGCCACGTAGACACTGCCCTGGGAATCAATCGCAACAGCATATCCACTGTCATTGTCATGCGCTGGATTGTCATATTCCCGCGTCCATACCACGTTACCGTTAAGGTCATATTTGCGCAGCCACATGTTCATATTCTGCCCCAAATCTGGACGCGCCGTGTAACCTGCCACATATAAGTAGCCACTAGTCATGTCCACGGCATCGCCGCACGCGCGGTCCCAGTCGTGCGCCGGACTGTCATACGTATCGGTCCATATTGCGTTACCAAGAGGGTCATACTTCATCACCAATATGTCCGGGGTCTGGAACTGATACCAACGATAGTCCTGGCTCCCCGCCACATAGACGTTGCCGGCCGCATCCAACGCCACGGCATCGAAATTGTCGCCCCGGTGTGCGGGACCGTCATAGGTGCGAATCCACTCCAGGTTTGGTTCCGTCGCGCACGCCGGAACCGACCAGGCGGCCAAGACCGCCAAGAGCGCGCTTGCCACAACAATTCTGAAAGTAAACATAATCCACCTCCATGACCAAAAGAGAAAATGAACGCAGGGTCAACCCCGCAAAAAAAGAAAATTTCTCATGAAACAAAAAAAGCCGGGGCGCGTTCCAAAAATTTAGAACGCATCCCAGCTCTAATCGTCCAGACATCTTTGTTGACGTACAGCCGACTCAGCACCGACCAGTTCACGCATTTGGGCCAGAGGACCATTCACCAAGCCCCGCTATATCCCCCGTTCCGCAAAACACAAAATCACCATGCGGAACAAGCATGTAAGTATACCATCATCTAGGCCGTTTGTCAAATGACGTTCGGGAAATGTTTGCAAAGAAGTGTAACCGAGGGTCGGGAACTCAGCCGAGGTATTTGACGATGAGGGAATTCAGTTGCGCGATCCAATTGAGGGGGATGAAAATGTTGGTGAGGATGAAGATGGCGCAGGCGATGTCGTAGGGGATTGAGCCGCGCTTGTAATCAAGGAAGACGACGCGCAGCGGCCAGGGGAAAATGACCTTCGTGCCGTCGTCGGATAGTTTCGCCCACCACAGTTTCCGTGCGCCGCCGCTTTTGCCCGCCTGCGGATTTTCCTGGCCGGTGAGGATGAGTTTCGCCTTGACGATGAGCATCCTGTGCAGGGCCGTCAGGTGCGGCAGTGTGGCCAGAACCCACAGCGCCGTCCCGCCGCGGCCTATGCATGTGCCGATGATGAGCAGGATGAGCCGCTCGACCCGTCCCCAGTAGCCCTGCTTGATTTCGCCCGCCACCGAGTCGCCGCGGGCCTTCGTGTAACTGACAAGGAACGCGCCCGCCACGGCCAGCACGATAATGATTATCGGCGCGGTGAACCAGAGCCTCGCATTGGGGTCTCTCGCGGAGTAAACAAGGAGGCCGCCGTAAAGCGCAATGTCGGCGTAGCGGTCAAGGCTGGAGTCGAAGAACCCGCCGAACTTTGTCACGCGCCCCGTCTTGCGCGCCACAAAACCGTCGATGCTGTCGAACAGGCACGCGGCGATAAGAACGTATCCGCCCGCGATTAAAAATCCCATCCCGTACAACACGCCCACAAACGTCATGAGCGTCAGTCCGAAAACAGTAATGGCGTTGGGGCTGAGCCTCAACGCCATGAATATGCCGCCGAGTATCGCGCCGGCTGCGTAGATTATTTTTTCAGCGATTTTAATCAGCATTTCAAGGTCCTTCAGCGCGCCAGGGGTCAGACCGCTATTCTACGAGCTTGGCGCACTTCGCGCGCCTTCGCTCCGTAAATAGGGTCTGACCCTTCGAGTTTGACCAGCATTTCCCGTGTCCTTTGTGGAATCAGATTTCCTTGACGATGTGCGTGCCGTGCTTGCCGTCAAGCGCCTCGGCAAGGTGTTCCGGGTCGGTGATGATGACCTCGCGCCCGTTGAACAGCGTTTCGCCCGGCGCCTCGAGGAACTGGATGGCCGCCTCGATCTTCGGGCGCATGCTGCCGGGCGCGAAGTGGCCTTCGTCGAGGTACCGTTTCGCCTCGCTCAGCGTCATCCGGTCCAGGTCCTTCTGGTTGGGTTTGCCGAAGTTCAGCGCCACGCGCGGGACCCGCGTCAGTATCACGAACATGTCCGCGCCGATGTTCGTCGCAAGCAGGCTGGAGGCGAGGTCCTTGTCTATTACGGCCTCGACGCCGACGTAGCGGTTGCCGGGGCCTTTCATAATCGGGATGCCGCCTCCGCCGCAGGCGATCACGATGTGCCCGGCCTCGGCGAGCAGTTTAATCATGTCTTTCTGGATGACGCGCGTGGGCTGCGGCGACGGCACGACTCGCCGCCAGCCGCGGCCGCTGTCCTCTGTCATGCGCCAGTCCTGTTCCCGCATCAACTGTTCCGCGCGCTCCTTTTTGAAGAAGGGGCCTACGGGCTTGGTCGGCTTCTGGAAGGCGGGGTCCGCATGGTCAACGAGCACCTGTGTGATCATGGTAACGACGAACCGTCTGAGATCGTGGCTGCGCAGTTCGTTCAGGAGCGCCTGCTGGAGCATGTAGCCCATCTCGCCCTGCGAGTCCGCGCCGCAGATGTCGAGCGGCATGGTCGGCAGCATGTCGGCGGAGTTCTCGTTTTTTATGAGCAGGTTGCCCACTTGGGGGCCGTTGCCGTGGGTGAGCACGATGTTGCAGTTGTGCTCGATGAGCGCGTAAATCTGGCGACAGATTTCCTCCGCATGCCGCCATTGCTCCTCGGCGGTGCCTCGTTCGTTTTCGCGTATGAGCACGTTGCCGCCCAGCGCGACGATGACCATGCGTTTCTTGCGCATCTTACTTCTTATGAATTCGTGCCAGAACCTTCTCGATGATGTCGATGCCTCTGTCTATCTGCTCCTTTGTCACGCACAGGGGCGGATAGAAGCGGAGGACGTTGGCGAACGGGCCGCTTTTGATCAGGATGAGTTGGTTCTCCTCGCAGCCCTTGAGCAGCGCCTCGAGCGTGTCGGGGTCCGGCTCCTTGGTCTTGCGGTCTTTCACGAACTCCACGCCCATCATGTATCCCACCCCGCGCACGTCGCCGACGCAGGCGAATTTATCCTTGAGCGCGTTGAGGCGCTTTGCGACGTGGAGGCTGATCTCGCGGGACTTCTCAAGCATCTTTTCTTCTTTGATTGTCTCGATGGTTGCCGCCGCCGCGGCGCATGAGACGGGGTTTCCGCCGAACGTTGTTCCGTGCGCGCCCGGCGGCCACTGGTCCATGAACTCGTTCGTCGAGCAGACGGCGCTGAGCGGCATGCCGGAGGCGATGCCTTTCGCCACGGCCATGATGTCCGGGGTCACGCCATAGTAATCCGCCGCGAACCAGTTGCAGGTGCGCCCGAAGCCCGTCTGGACTTCGTCGAATATCAGCAGGATGTCCTTCTCCTTGAGCAGTTCGACAAGACGTTTCATGTATTTCTTCGGGGTCGGGACGACGCCTTGCTCGCCCTGGATAGGCTCCATGATGAGCGCGGCCACATCATCCGCAGCCACCTCGTGCCTGAAGGTTTTGTCGAAGAACTCGATGCAGTCCGTGCTGCACGTTTCCTCTGTGAGGCCCAGCGGACAGCGGTAGCAGTGCGGGTAGGGCAGGCGGTAAATGCCGGACAGCAGCGGCTCGTAGCGGCGGCGGTACTTCGAGTTCGAGGTCGTCAGCGACGTCGCTCCGTAGGTGCGCCCGTGGAACGCGCCGAGGTAGCACAGCAGCGCGGGCTTCTGCGTTACGTAGCGCGCCAGTTTTATGCAGCCCTCGACGGCCTCCGAGCCGGAGTTGGAGAAGAAGAACTTCTCTATGCCATTCGGCGTAATCTCGGCGAGCAACTCGCCGATCCGCGCGAGAGATTCGTAGTAGTAAACGCAGCCTGAGTGCATCAGGGCGTCAAGTTGCTTCTTCGCGGCGGCGACGACCTTCGGCGGGTTATAGCCGATGTTGGCAACCGCCGTGCCGCATGAAAAATCAAGATAGGTCTTGCCGTCGCTACAGGTTACTGTGGCGCCGTCGCCCTTGACGGCGTTCAGTTCGGTATCGAAGGCAAGCGCCGGCGCAAGGTGCTTTCTGGCTCTCATTACGATGTCGTTCATTTTTCTACTCCGTTTGCATTAGTTCTCACTTGAATTCTAGAACTTTGCCAGCAGTTCTTCGAGGTTAGGGCTGCCGACTTCCGCTAACTCGTAGGTTACGCGCGTGTGCGGCTTGTTGATCTTGATAATCCTGCCGAGGTCTATCGGCGTGCCGATGACCACGGAGTCGCACTGACAGGCGTTGACGGTCGCCTCGAGATCGCGTATCTCCTGCTTGCTGTAGCCCATCGCCGGCAGAAGCACGCCGATGTCGGGGTATCTCTGGAACGTCTCTTTCATCTTGCCGACGATGTAGGGCCTGGGGTCAACCAGTTCCGCCGCGCCCCATTGCTTGGCCGCGATCGTCCCGGCGCCGATCTTCATGTCGCCGTGGGTGAGCGTGGGGCCGTCCTCGATGACGAGCACGCGCTTGCCCCTTATCAGTTCCGGTTTTTCGACCGTGACCGGGCTTTTGGCCATGATGATTTTGGCCTTCGGGTTGTGCTCCTTCGCGTTGGCGAGCACTATGTCGATGTTCTTCTTATCGGCTGTATCTATCTTGTTGATAACGATGACGTCCGCCCGCTCGAAGTTGATCCTTCCCGGATAATATGCCAGTTCGTGTCCGGCGCGGTGCGGGTCGGCCACCGTGATATAAAGGTCCGGCTTGAAGAACGGCGTGTCGTTGTTCCCGCCGTCCCACAAAATCACGTCCGCTTCCTTTTCCGCCTCACGCAGGATTTTCTCGTAATCTACGCCCGCATAGACCGCCGCGCCCATGGCGATGTGAGGCTCGTATTCCTCCATCTCCTCGATGGTGCAGTTGTATTTCTCCAGGTCCGCGATGGTGGCGAAACGCTCGCAAAACTGCTTCGAAAGGTCCCCGTAAGGCATGGGGTGGCGGACAGCCACGACCCTGCGCCCCTTGTCGCGCAGAATCTGGAGCGCCCGTCGGGTCGTCTGGCTCTTGCCGCTGCCGGTGCGCACGGCGCAAATCGCCACGATGGGCTTGACGGAGGGGATCATCGTCTCATCCACCGGCGCGACGCTGAACTTCGCCCCCGCGGCCTCGGCCAGGCGGCGCTTGCGGTCAACGTATTCGTACGAAACGTCGCTGTAAGCGAAAATCACCTGGTCCACCTTCTGAGTCTGGATGGTTTCCGTCAGTTTCCTCTCCGATACGATCGGAATGCCGTTGGGGTACAGGTCGCCGGCCAGCACCGGCGGATAAATGCGGTTCTCGATGTCGGGGATTTGCGTGGCGGTGAAGGCCACGACCTCGTAATTCCTGTTGCCGCGGTAACAGGTGTTAAACACGTGGAAATCCTTACCGGCGGCGCCCATGATGAGTACTTTGATTGCCATATGATTCAACTTCTGCTAAGTGCCGGGGGAATAAGAAGATAAAGCCGTGATTTAACAGCGAATGGCGAGGAGACGCTCCCCGCCGATGAATCAAGTCAGGGCAGGCGCAAAGCCTACCTTGTTTCGAGGAGCTGTGGGAAGGCGCCCACGGCGACGTACCAGCGTGTCGCCTTGTGTGCTTGCAGTGATAGGAACCTTGCGTTAGTCATGTTGTAACTCCGAACTCCCAAAGCCGGATAATACCCCATCAACTCGCCCCAGTCAAGCAAAATCCGGCTTCTTCAGCCACGTGCCGATCTTACCATAAAGACTTGCCCCGCCTAGCGGGAACGCGAAGACACCAAGAAATGAAAAACGGGGGGCGGTGTAGGCGTCCCCCGTTTGTCTAGGAGCGTGTTGCAAAGTGTCCGTTTTCACGGACCGGGTGCATGTCCGGGTCCAGGTGCTCCACCGGGCGCTGGTCCCTCATGGCCGCCCATGTGGCCGCGCATTCCGTGCATCATGCCCATTCTACCGCCCATTTTGCCGCCCATTCTGTGCATCTTGCCCCAACGGCCAAATCCCATCGGAGGCGCGAGCAGTTTCTTCCAGTTCGCGTCGATGATCTTGTCCTTGTTGTCCTGGGCTATCTTGATGATGTTCTGCTGGTGCGTAATGAATTCATCGAAGATCTTTCCGGCGATGCCCTTCAAAGCGGCCTCGTTGT